>Ga0114996_10000275_pt1 | contig 72208 bp, 48 predicted proteins | sample ArcticOcean_MG_C_4_FD_87039 | JGI IMG/M metagenome (GOLD analysis project Ga0114996, IMG submission 87039) | Marine microbial communities from western Arctic Ocean - ArcticOcean_MG_CB4_134 | ecosystem: Environmental > Aquatic > Marine > Oceanic | place: Arctic Ocean: Canada Basin | collected...
ACGGCAACACCAATCCTGCCCGGACGCCAGAAACGTCTGCCCACAAGCAGGTCTTCATCTACGAACACGATCCTCAGAATCGCTCGTTTTCCCGCGAATTCCAGCAGCCCGGGAACTGCTGTGCGTTCGGGAACTTCCCCGGCTCCCAACTATGCTGAAGCTTGCGCGGCGGAAAGTAAGAAGGACTTTATTCACAAGCTTGCGATCGCATTGAAAGAACTTCGCGAAAGCAGCGTGTGGATACGAATGATCGTGAAATCGGAATTGATACAGGAGCAACGACTTGAGCTGCTTCAGGACGAGTGCGATCAGCTCTGTAAGATCATTGCCAAATCGCTCGTCACAGCCAAATCAAACCAAACACCCCCCGACACGAGCTGAGTTCTACCTGCTCACACATTTTGCAATTTTCAATCTCCATTACTCATTAATCATTCTCTTCCTCACTGAGCAGAGCACATCGCTTACGCCAGTCGCGGAAGCACAACCAAAAGAACACCCCTATGAGCAACATTCAAACCCAATCCTGGCTGATCGACCGCCGCCATGCCCTTCGCGCGATGGGCACCTGCATCTCCCTACCCATGCTCGAATGCATGATCCCGCTCAACGCTGCGGAGCAAACGGCCACGCCACGCCGCAGTGCGTTCATCTACCTCGCGAACGGCGTCCACTCGCTGAACTATCAGATCACGACGCCGGGCAAGGATTACCAGTTTTCCCGGTCGCTTAAGCCTCTGGAAAAGTACCGCCAGGTCATCACTCCTGTCAGTGGTCTGCATCATCCAGGAAGCCTCGGCCATCACCACAACTGCATCAACATCTGGCTGACCGGCGGAAAGATCGGCCCTTCGGAACGCAACATCATCTCCGTGGACCAGAAGATGGCCGAAGTCACCGCACAGCACACTCGCTACCCTTCCATGGAAATTGCCCTGACGCAGGGTTCGCTTGCCTGGACCGCGGACGGCGTGCAGCTCCCCGCGATGCGTCGTTGCAGTGAGATCTTCGCGTCTCTCTTCGAAGAACCGAAAGGCGGCATCGCAGCTCAGCGGAGAGCCTTGCGCCGCAAAGCCAGCGTCCTTGATGACAACCTCGCGGAAGTGCGGCGGCTTGAGCAGAAGATGGGAGCGGCCGACAAAGGACGCCTCGACCAATACCTCACCTCTGTTCGTGAGGCAGAGATCCGCACGCGACGGGCCGATACCTGGCTCGATACGCCGCTGCCTGAGATCTCCGAAGCCGATCGCAAACGCACCAATCGCGACATTCCCAGGACTCAAGCGGGCGACTATTTCCGCACGGTCTATGACCTCATGGTGCTCGCCTTTCAGACGGACGTGACCCGGGTGGCCACCTTCAGCCTGGGCGGCGAGGGGGACGCCTTCTCCATTCCCGAGATTGGCATCACCGAATCGCGCCACCAGCTCAGCCACCACGGCGGAGATGCAAGCTATATGGAGAAGCTCACCAACTACGACGCCTTTGCCATCGAGCAGTTCAGCTACTTCCTCTCGCGGCTCGAGGAGACGAAGGACGTCAACGGTCGGCCGCTCCTCGGCTCAACGATGGCGCTGTTTGGCAGCGGCATGTCCTACGGCCACAGCCACGGCAACGCCAACCTCCCGTTGGTGTTCGCCGGTGGTTCGGACCTAGGCCTGAAGCATGGCAGCCATCTCGACTTCAACCAGGGGCACTTCGGCGGTTACCGACTCGACAAGCCCGGTGAGCACTACGGGCTCTGCAGTCGCCCCGCGAACTCGGACGCCCACATGAGCAACCTGTTGCTCCTGATGGCCCAACGTATGGGTGTGGAGACCGATACGTTTGGCGACAGCAAGAAGGTGATTGACCTGTAGAGATGAGTACGAAGACGAAGGTAATGAGTAATGAGTAGTGGAGAATGAAGAATGCAAAAGTTTCTGAACTACAATCGCATTCCATTTTCCATTCTCCAATATTCATTAATCATTCACTCACCCCCGCGAAGAACCCAATGACTAAATCGCATCTGCTGCTACGCGCTTTATGCCTCGGACTTCCCTCGATCCTGATCGCCTCTGCCACCGCTGCCGACGAACCGTTCCGCCCCGAGATCGGACAATTCCCTCCTCTCGAAAAGGCGCACTCCTATCGAGGCGAACTGGTATTCGTGGATCACGCCAACCGCCGCGGCAGCATCCGCGTGCAGGGGGCGGGTATGTATTTCCGAAACGCTCCGCACCCCTTCGCCATGCTCCCGTACGGCATTGTCCGCTATCACGGCGCGCCGGCGGATCTGCGGGACATCCCGCTTGGCACCGTGCTGCACGTCCGGGCCTTTCTGCCGCCGGAACCGAAGATCTCCGCCGTGCCGGTGTTGCCGGTCAACAACAAGAAGAAAAACTCCGGCTACAGTGGCGCGGGAATCTTTCCCGCCGAGAACCACGTCATCCTCCTCGAAGACGAGCCCAGTCGCTGCCAGCGCGAGGGCAAAGTCTGGAAGCTGAAGGAAGTGGAACTCAAGAACAACCAGGGGATGATCGTCGCGACTCGCGAACCGAAGGCTGGCGGAGACGGAGAGGCCAGCGAAGAAACGATGACCTTCGATGCCGCCATCCGCATCTGGCGCGGCCGCGAGTGCCTCGGGATCGAGGACCTGATCGCCGAGGGCATCTGGCCAGGCAGCGGCAAGAAGTCGCTCGACGGCCAGGCTGTCCTGCTCGGGATCACCTGGAAGCCCACATCAAACGGCGTGTTCACTCGGTTCCACATCTCGGACATCTGGCTGGACGACACCGCGATGCATCGCGCCGCCCGCAGTCAGAACGAAACGCATAAGGCCTTCATCCGCAGCCGCTGGATGCCCGCCTGGGTCGATGCCGTCGAGTATGGCAAATTCGGCCGCGCCACTGTGACCGCGACCTTGTTCGGCGGCATGGACGACTCGCTCTACGCCGACTTCGGGAAGGGGGCTTCCGCCCTGATGAATTCGGTCGAGAACACATTGAAACACACTCACGGCGCCTATGGCCCCGCGCACATGGCCTGCAAAGGCCCGATCCTTGATGTCATCAAGACGGACGGCGAAGTGCCTCTGGGCAGCAGCGGAATCCAAATCCGTTTTGAAACGGACCTCATCATCGAAGGCATCCGCCCTGGCAGAGTCGTTCGTGTCCGCCCCGGCAACTGGCCCCAGGTCAACGTACCTCGTGAGGAATATCTTGGATCCTCCACCATTGAAGAACGCTTCCCCACCCCGGCCATCTTCCCGAAGTACTGATCCATGTTTCACGTTCCTGGTTCTTTGTTTCTGGTTCCACGTTGGCGGTTCCTGGTTCGTTGCTGCTCTCGCCAGCTCGCTGCGTCCGTGTACATCTTCGGGAGAAGGAATTGGATATGTCGTCCAGATACGTTTGAAGCTCATCCGACGCGGGGGCTCCGATATCAATTCCGCTGCCTGACGACGGAACTGGCTGACCAGATTGTAGGACACCACCGAGCCGAGCAGTTCTTTGTGGAATGTGTCGACACTCCTGGCCCGGATGTTCTCTGCATCCAGGACGACTTTCAGATTCCGGATGTCCACCTCCACGTCGACGCGGTGAGCGTACAGCTCCGACAGTGCCGCAGCCGGGTCCGGCGGGTCGGTCACCAGCAGCAGCGTCAGGTTCGCGTTGATGACGACCTCGTACAGACGCACGTCCAACTGAGCGTCGGCCGGCAGCAACTCGCACTCAACGCCGCTACGACCACCGACTGAAGGAACTCGTTCGATCGACGGGAAACATCAATGTGGCTCTTGAGAGCGGTGTTCCGAGATCCACAGCTTACGGCTGGCTGACGCGTTCGCATAGTTTCGGGGCCGTGCAGACGCAGTGAAGGGCATCATCCGTTCCGTCGTGCTCCAGCACATTGCGGGTGCTCCCGGTTGTGCTTCGTACGTGAAGAGAAGCCGAAGGGCGGGCAGCGGAAGCCGGAAGAGAGCGGGGTAATGGTGCTGACGTCGCGCCGTAAACGGCCCAACATGTTGCGTGATCACATCCGCCTGTGCGTGATTTGCCGGATGTCGATCTCGGGGGCGCCATATCTACCTGTAGTTCTTGTACCACAGCCGGTCTTTGCTCACCGGGTCAATTCGGGGGACGCGAATGAAACGAAACTCCGACGGACACCCGTCTTCAGGAATCTCGACTGCGGTCAGATGACCTGTCTCAAGAAACACGCCGCTATCTAAATTGAGCGCGCCATTGTGGACGACTGACTTGAAGATTAGGTCAGAATCACGCCAGGGATTCGTATTTGAAATCCAGGAATGCAAATAGCACAAAGGCGTATGGCCATGCACAACGACTTCAGGGAAACCCGGGGATTGCCCCAACCAGTCTCGGTTCCAGCACAGCGCCCTCGCGTCATCATCGAGTTGCGCGTCGACTGCCCGCTTTACGTCAGGAATTCGAAGGTGAGCGGGTTGGAGTCCAGAATGGACGAAAAGACAGTTTCTTTCGATGTGATGCGTCTTGCATCGACATAATAGATCCAAGTGAGACTGAGGCAGTTTCCACTCCACACTGCTGAGTCGATGCGCCACATCCTCGAAATGCCTTGCAGCATCGTCGCCTCGGAATGCCCAGAAGCCTGGGTCTTCGGCCATTTCAAGACCGTAGGATTTCAGGGTGGCCCATGTCTCGTTACTCCGCATCAGAAAGTTGACGTGTGCTCCACGGAAGATGGACTCCGGAAACGCTGTCAGGTCGACGTTCGCTCCTATCATCTTCTGCATGGCCAGCAGCATGGCTTCATGGTTGCCGAGCAGCACGATGAGGTTGACTCCACCCTCTTCAAGGCTGAGCAACTGCGTGTGAACGCCCTGTGAGTCTTCGCCCTTGGAAGACAGATCCCCCGTTGAAAGGAGAGTGTCCCCGGGGCGCAGTTGCAGAATGCCCAGTAGCTTGGCGAGCGTTTGACTGCACCCATGAATGTCACCCACCGCAACGAATCTGCTCATCTTACGCCCGGTTCACAATGGCTGAATCACGGAGAACCAAGAACTCTGCTGACCTTCACAAGCAGCGTTGATTCCAAACTGCGACAATAGCAACGCCTGCCGCTCAGCCGGTTGAATGTCCCGGGAACTCTAGCCGATTGTGACTGTCTTCACCGTCTCAGGATGGGCGGGCCACTGTGAATTGTATCCTCAGGATGTGGTCCGGCACCCGATGACGTTGAGTCGCAGAAGGTCGAGGACTTCGAGTGAAGTCGTACGTCGGCGGACTGGTCTCCAGAACCCTGCGGGTGGGAGCCCGTCCGGTAGCGACTGACCAGTCTGCAGCAGTTTACGGGTTCTGTGGACTCCCTTCGTATCTCTGGCTGTAGAAATAGAACCACGGAGCAAGGGGCGGCCACGTCGCAATCCACAGTCGGAAAGAAGGCGCGCGAACTTGATTCTCCAACTTCACACGCCGACACCGGCACGCACCCCGATCGACCACTTCCCGCGCGTTCATCGATTGGTGTTGCGCGGGGTTCCGGCACAGCCCGAGCAGGTAACAATGTGATTCGCCAGGTCGCCAGAAGCCATGTGCCGCGACCAGTCAAAGTGATTTGATCTGAAATCGCTTCCTGCACCCGGTGATCGCGTCCGCCGCGTCGACACTGTCGCTGGGGGCGTTCCGAGTTGATCGATGCTGACGTGATACGCGACGCTGTCGCTGTCACGCGAACCGGTCATTTGGTGACGTAGTCGTCGCCGTTCAGGCTATGCACGACAGACACCAGCCAGTCATTCAGCTTGCCACGCAACTCCTTGACTCGATCACCTTCGCCGGCAGACAGGTCGGCCGTCTCAGCGCGGTCTTTCGCCAGGTCGTACAACTCCCAGGTGACCTCACCCTTCTTGCCCTGAATTCGGTGCAGCTTCCAGTCTCCGTCGATCAGGGCCGCGTGTCCGGGGAAGCGGTCTATTGGATACGCAGGATTGGGGAGACCAGCAGCCTTCTGGCTCGACACATGCGCTGTCAGATCACCGCCGGCCTGCTGCGCCGTGAGTAGATCGCTCATCCACTTCGCGGACGGCGTGCTGATCCCACCAGTGGTGTAATCCCAGAATCCCATCGGCTTCTGGCGTGCAGTCGTTTTGCCATCGATCAGTGAGACCAGGCTGACACCATCCAGCGGGGCCTGATCGTCGACGGTCACTCCCGCAATCTGCAGCAAGGTCGGGTAGATGTCGCATGTGCTGCAGCGCATATTCGTGACACTGGGTTGTTTGATCCGTGCTGGCCATTCGAGGATGGACGGCACGAGCAGTCCGCCTTCGTAGACTTTGCCCTTGTTGCCTCGATGTCCGCCCGTGGAACCGACTCGAGGCAGCGCTCCGTTGTCACTGCAGTACCACAGAATCGTATTTTCGCGGATACCCAGGTCTGTCAGTGCGTTGCGGAGCTTGCCGAAGGCGCGGTCCATGCCAGTCACCTCACCAAGAAAATGCTGTTTGGCCTTCGGTTGATCGTCGTAGAGTTTGCGGTCTTCTTCGACCGCCCGATGCGGGCTGTGCGGCGAACCGAACCAGACCACACTCAGAAACGGCTGATCGCTTTTCGACTGGGTGCGCATCCAGTCCAGTGCCGCATCGACAGCAACAATAGAGCTTTCGCCCTTTGTCTGAACGGCTTTACCTTTGTGGCTCAGGATGGCGTCGTTGTCATAGAAGTTGGGAGCGCTCAGCCACTCATCGAACCCGTTGTGCCCGGGATTTGCCGGACTGTCGTTGCGAACCGATCCCAGATGCCATTTGCCAAAATGAGCAGTCGCATAGCCGGCCGTTTTCAGTGCTTCCGCCACGGTGACTTCCTGCGGACGCATCGGGTAACCCCACTTGAATACGCCCATGCGATTGGGATGTCGACCGGTCATGACGCTGGCGCGGGTCGGCGAGCAGACCGGTGCGGCAGCGTAGAACCGATCGAACCGCAGACCGGCCGCAGCCGCAGCATCGAAGTTTGGTGTCTTGACGATCGGATGCCCGTTGTAGGCCATATCTCCCCAGCCCTGATCGTCCGCCATGACCAGCACGATATTCGGCTTCCCGGCGGCGTGCACGGTCGCGGGCGAAGCCATAAGAACCAGCGTGAACAGCACGGGCAGCGTTTGCAGGAAGATGCGTGTCATCGGACGGGATCCGTTCTGGAAAGGGCAATCGACGATCCTCGGTTTCAGCTCGTGATTCTTACAGATCGCACTGCCTGGCGTCACTTGAGCCACACTGGTGACCTCCACATCACGTATCAACGGAGACACCCCGTTGTCGCAACCCAAAGCACGGCCAGGCCACAGAGTACATTCCAGGAATGCTGGAACAATCTGCGCGGATCACGAGTCATAAGACTGCCGGTTTCGCGTACCTGTGACATGATTCGTTGCGGGGAACCGCTCCGCTGCACCGATCACTGCTACGTTGAGACTCACTGTTTGATTGCCGGGAGCCGTTAAGGTTTGTCCAGGTCGGACAATCGATATATCTGAGCTGACTGGCCGGGCCATGCCCAAAACTCCCGTCAACGGCCAGATGGTTTCGCGTCCAGCACATACACGCTCCAGTTGACCCATGCCAATAAGTTTTCCCTTCAGAAACCCGCGTCGTCGTTCCTTCGCCAGATCACCTGTGCGCAGACCGACGGCCGGTCATGTTCTGGACCGCGTGCAGCGTCTTGAGCAACGCGCCCTGCTCAGTGCGGACCTGAGCTTCGAAGTGCTGCCAGACGTCGCGGTCCTCGGGGGCGCTCCGTTAATCGTCGGAATTGACGGCGTCGATCCGAGTGGCGACGCACTCACCTACTCAGTCACAAGCAGCGACCCGCTGGTTTCGGCGGAATTGTTTACTGGCAACCGCAGCATGCGGGTGAGTGTGGCAGGCTTCGGTGACATGGTGTTTGAGCTGTTTGAAAGCCGCGTCCCGCGTGCCACCAGTCGCTTTATCGAACTGGCCGAGGCCAACTTCTTTGACGGCATCATTTTCCATCGCGTGATCAACAACTTCGTTATTCAGGGTGGCGATCCGACGGGGACAGGCGGCGGCGGTTCAACGCTGGGTGATTTCGACGACCAGTTCGACGTCGACCTGCAGCACACCTCGACGGGACTCCTGTCGATGGCCAAGTCGACCGACGACACGAACGACTCGCAGTTCTTCGTGACCGAGGGTCCCTCGCGGAGTCTCGATTTCAATCACTCGATTTTCGGGAAGCTGGTCGAAGGCGAAGACGTGCGTGACGCGATCAGCGATGTGCCCACTGGCGCCGGCGACAGGCCGACGACAAACGTCACGATCAGCTCGGTCGACATCTTTCAGGACACGCAGAACGCGACGCTGATGCTGAGTGCTGCCGAGGGAGCTTCTGGCACGGCGGACATCACTGTCACAACGATGGACGCGACTGGAAATTCATTTCAGCAGACATTCACCGCGACTGTCGCCCCTGACCCCTTCAATGGCGGTCCCTTTTTGCGTGAGGTACCGGACTATGAGGTCGTGCCGGGTGAGTCCGTCACGATCGAACTGAATTCTGTCGATGTTGAAGGCGACGCGGTCACGTACGTCTTTGACGTGGGTAGTGGTACGCAAACAGCAGCCGGGAATACCATCACATTCAACGTGTCGACTGAGTTTGCCGGCGACGCTCAGATTGCAGTCGCGGTTAGACCGGAGACAACGAGCAACACTCAAGATGTTTTCGACGTCCAGTTGATTACGCTACGCGCGGTCGAGACGACTCCAGTGGTCGCAGCGATCGCCAGCGACAGCAGCGCCGACGAAAACGGACTGGACGCAGGCAGCATCCAGTTTGACGGGGCCATCCCTGTCCTGCGTGATGACTTCGACGGTTCGGCGCTCGACTTGTTCCTGTGGAATCTGGCTGAGCCCGGTCCGTCGTCGATCGTCGGGCGGACGCAGTTGCAAACGGTCGATGCGCCGGAAGTCAGCGGCGGGCTGCTGCGACTGCGCGTGGACTCCTTCAATCCGTTTTCACCGGGCAACACGTTCCTGGGCACGGGCATCAGTACGGACGAGGCCTTCGTTCGCAGCGGCGGGCTTGTTTTCGAGACTCGGGCCCGGTTGATCAACGACGGACTCGACCCGCTTGACCGCGGACTCGTCGCTTCGTTCTTCTCGTTCGGACTGGACGAAGGAGTGCGCGACGAAATCAGCCTCGATTTGTTGTCCAACGATGTACTGGCGGAGCCTGTGGCCAACGAGAGGGTTCGGACCAGTTCCTCGAATGATGAGCTACTGGGACAATCGGCCGTCGCCGGGTCCGTCGGGGCTGCCGGTCTCGATGCAACGGTGTTCAATACCTACCGCATCGAATGGCAACCGACGCGCGTCGAGTGGTATGTCAATGACGTGCTCGTTCGAGTTGAGTCCGGGGCCGTTCCCGATGATCCCATGAATGTTGGTCTGAACTTCTTTGCTCCTGACAATGCTGGCATCGGCACGGGCTTCGATGCCAGTCTCCAACCGGATAGCAACTCGAGCGACAACGAGACCTGGTTCTTTGAAGTGGACTTTGTCGAGATCCGTCGTCCGCTGGCGGCTGACTTGACCATTGCTTATTCGAGTATCGGCTCTGCCGTGGACGGAAGTGATTTCTCGACCGGCGGCAGTCTGGTTGTGATCAGCGCCGCCACCAGCTCTGCAACCGTGCCCGTGAACGTGTTGCAGGATACGGGCACCGAGCGGACGGAGTCGGCCACGCTGTCGATTGACGCGAATGCAACTTACACGGTCGGAACGCCCAGTACTGCGACTGTCCTGATCGCCGACGACGACGGGTCCGCGGACCTCGAAGTCGCCCTGGTATTGGACGCGACCGCAACCGATTCTGATGGAGAATCCGACGCTGTCCCGACCAGTGAGGAGTGGATCGACGAGTGGGACGAATTCTTCGTCGAAGTCTGGGCGCGCGTGCCACAATCCGACGGAGTGGGTGTGGTCACGGCTTCTGCCGACCTGACCTACAACACGGACTACTTCACGGCCACCGGTGTGGAATTCGGCACGCCCTTTACCACCGGCCAGTCGTTCACGATTGACGACGCCAACGGCCGAGTCAACGGCATCACGGCCACGGCCGACCGAACGGACGCAGGCGAAAACCGATTCGTGCTGCTGGCCCGCGTCGCATTCGCGTCGGTCGGGACCGATCAGATTCTGCTCAACTCGCAGACCGATTACGTCACACCATTCAACGATCTTAACGTCGCGATCGAGAATGTTTCGGTGGAGATAACGGATGCTGGCAGTGTGGCCGTCACGACGGGCACGCTGCCGCAGACCGAGGTCTGGCCGGTCATGTACGACCTCGACGACAGCGATGAAGTGGGGTTCGGCGACCTGCCAATCTTTGCGGGGGTCTTCAACCAGTCAACCGCGTCGTCAACCGGTGCCTTCAAGGCCAACTTCGGTCGGACAGGGTTGGTTGATTTTGGTGATGTCAGTCGCTTTGCCGCCAACTTTAATCGTTCTCGGGCCAGCACGGGTCGTCAGACCTACGAACCAAATTTTCCGGATGCTTGGCGACCCGTTGCACTGCAGGCTGCCAAATCCGGGGAGGGTGCGGCCTCGCTCCAGGCCGATGAGAGTCTTGCAGAGTTAGCGGCTGCCGTTGTTGGTGTGTTTCGCGACACGGGTCTGAACGATGCCGCGGCGGACGAGCTGGAAAACGTGACGATCGAAGTCGCCGACCTGCCCGGCCGGCAGTTGGGTGTGGCGATCGACGGTCGTATCGTCATCGACATCGATGGTGTCGGCCTCGGCTGGTTCGTTGACTCGACGCCCTATGACAGCGCCGAATTTAACAGCAACGGTCAAGCAATCGACGACTCGACACGGAACAGATACGACCTCGCCACAGTGATCGCTCATGAATTTGGACATCTCCTCGGTCTTGATCACGGGACTGCAGGTGAGCTGATGGATGACACTCTTAATCCTGGGGAACGTCGACTCACTGGGCTCGACGAGCAGTTCAGCGAGTCACTCGAACTGCTGGACCTGTAAGACAGGAGACCCGTCGCGACTGTTCCCCGAATTCCGTTCGGGAACACGTTCGCCGGAAGGCTCCACTTCCCATCGAGTCAACGGACTTGACTCGAACGCCCGGCGGGAAAGAATTCACGCAGGTTAACCTCAAACCGCGTCCCTGTCTGAACCATGCATCCGTTGTGATCGATGATCTCGCTCAAGACCGAAACCCTGTGGATCTCCTCGCCGAGGAGTTCGCGGAGCGACTGCGTAACGGTGAAACGCCGTCCATCACCGAGTTTGTCGAGCGTTTGCCGGAACACGAAGCCGCCATCCGGTCGATGTTTCCGTCAATTGCCGTCGTCGAACGCGTCGGTGCGCAGGAGCTGCAGGCCCGCAAACAGCAAAGCGAACAGACAGAGCTGATCGGTCCAACGTCCAGCACGCTGGGCGATTACCGGATCGTCCGCGAAATCGGACGGGGCGGTATGGCCATCGTGTACGAGGCACTCGAAGACGCGACGGGGTTGCATGTCGCTTTGAAAGTTCTACCGCGAGACCAGATGCAGGACGAGCTGCTCGTCAAGCGTTTCAAGCAGGAAACACGGGCCGCCCAGCAACTGTCACACGCGAATATTGTGAGCGTCCTGGATTCCGGTGAGGTTGATGGCTTTCTTTACATCTCCATGGAGTATGTCGCTGGAATCGATGTACTCGAACTCGCCCGTCGCAAAGGCGTGCTGCCCGTCAAAAGGTCCCTGGACATCGTCAGGCAGGTCGCGCACGCGTTGCAGCACGCGCACGAGAAAAACATCGTCCATCGCGACATTAAGCCGTCCAATCTCCTCATCGACCGATCCGGCATCGTCAAGCTGGCGGACATGGGCCTGGCCCGGTCGCTCACTTCGTCCGAGAAATCCGGGCTGACCCGCGAGGGTACGACGGTCGGCACGGTCGACTACATGTCGCCGGAGCAGACACGCAACAGTCATTCCGCGGACTGTCGCAGTGACATCTACTCGCTGGGAGCCACCTGGTATCGGATGCTGAGCGGACAGCCAATGTACCCCACGGGTGACATCCTCAATCGCATCAACGCCCACGCCACGCAACCACCGCCCGATCCGCGTGTTCTCAATAAAGACGTACCGGACGGAGTCGTCGCGATCATGCACCGCATGCTCGAAAAGAACCCGGACGACCGCTACCAGACAGCGGCTGAACTCCTGCACGAGCTGAAAACAGCGAATCTGGATCGTCGTGAAGTCACCGTGGACATGCTGGCTTCACTGGCCGATGCCGACGACGAAGATCCGCTCGCGCACGATACGAGCACGCTACCGTCACGGCCTCCTCGGCCCGACGACCGGGAGCGTGGGAACGACGAACCTGTTGTGCCAATTCTCTCCGAGTCAGATTTCGAGCTTTCGAACTCCGCAGTAGGGCCACAACCCAAGACCCTCCAGTTGGATATTCCAGCCGACGAATCGCCTCACACACCGGAACGTCAGGACGGCACGCAGCAACGAATCGTACAGCAGCGAGGACGAACGACATCGCGAGCCGCGCCAGGTTCGACAGATCAATCACAAATGCACGGCCGCAAGTCGCATACCGGCGATCGAGACGACAACGCGGGGTCAGGCCAACGGGCACTGTCCGGTCGCGAGTGGGCGATTGTCGTTTCGGCGTTTCTCGTAGCGGGACTCCTGGTCGGGCTTGCGTCGGTGGCACTGCTGGATGATCCGACTGAAGTTCCCGTGCCGGAAACACAGCCCGACGAATAACCACGACACGATTGTGACCAGTCGATTGTCGAAGAGTGATGAACTTTGCATTCGCGCAGGCCACCGCTATTCTCGCCGCCGCCGCTGCGTGCCAGTTGATCGATTGCGAATACCACAAGACAGACAATGGTTCTGCCTGGCACCAATGCGTTCACCACTGCACCTGCAAGGAAGGGACGTGGAAATGAGACCTCTCACGCTGCTCGCCGTGCTCGCCATGAGCCTCGACGTCAACGCGGAATCCCCCATCAAGTATCCGGAGACACACCGAGTGGATCACGTTGACGAGCATCACGGAGTCAAAGTTCCCGATCCCTACCGCTGGCTGGAGGACGACGTCCGCGAATCGAAAGACGTCGCGAAGTGGGTCGAAGATCAGAACAAGGTCACGTTCGCCTACCTCAAACAGATTCCTGAGCGCGATTACATCCGCAAGCGCATGACTGAACTGTGGAATTTCGAGAAGTTCAACGCTCCGTTCAAAGCCGGCGGGCGCTATTACTACTACCACAACTCGGGACTGCAGAATCAGTATGTGCTCTTCACGCAGGACTCACTCGACGGGGAAGCGCGAGTCCTGATGGATCCCAACTCATGGTCGAAGGATGGCACTGTGGCGGTGTCCGGTACTGCATTCAGCGACGACGGACAGTACGTCACTTACGGAGTCCAGAATGCCGGATCCGACTGGCGGATCTGGAAGATCATGGACGTTGCTTCCGGCAAGGTTCTCGACGAGGAATTGAGTTGGATAAAATTCAATTCACCCGTGTGGACCAAAGATGGCAAGGGTTTCTTCTACGCGCGCTATCCGGAACCGGATGCCGACGCGGAGTTTCAGGCACTCAACCTGAACATGAAGGTTTACTACCACCGCGTAGGGACGACACAGGACCGCGATGTCCTTGTTTACGAGCGACCAGACGAACCGTCGTGGGGCTATGGCTGTGATGTTTCCGAAGACGGACGATATCTCGTGATCACCGTGTGGAAAGGCACGGACGACCGCTACCGAGTTGTTTACAAAGACCTCAAGGAACCATACGGCCTGCCGACAGAACTCATCACTAGCTTCGAGAACGAATACTCGTTTATTGGCAACAGCGGATCACAGTTCTTCTTCAAGACCGATCTCGCTGCACCAAATCGCCGCGTCATAGCGATCGACGTCGACAACCCGGCACGCGAGAACTGGGATGAAATCATCCCGCAGCAGGATGAAACGCTCAACGGTGTCAGCCTTGTGGGCGGCAACTTCGTGGCGAGCTATCTCAAAGATGCAAAGACCCAGGTCAACATCCACACTCTGAATGGCAAGTTCGTACGAGAAGTCGAGTTTCCCGGGATCGGAACGGCGTCGGGTTTTGGCGGAAAACAGGATGACACCGAGACGTTTTACTCGTTCGCCAGCTTTGCGACTCCACCCACCATCTACCGCTACGACGTGAAGACAGGAAAAAGTACGAAGTTCCGCCAGGCGGAAGTGAAGTTCAATCCCGATAACTACGAGACAAAGCAGGTCTTCTACAAAAGCAAAGATGGCACAAGCGTTCCGATGTTCATTGTGCATCGCAAGGGCATCAAACTGGACGGCAGCAATCCGACGCTGTTGTATGGCTACGGCGGTTTCAATATCCCGCTGACTCCTCGTTTTTCCATCACTCGACTGACCTGGATGGACATCGGCGGAGTCTTTGCCATGGCCAATCTCCGTGGTGGCGGCGAGTACGGCCAGAAGTGGCACAAGGCCGGTACGAAGCTGCAGAAGCAGAATGTGTTCGATGACTTCATCGGCGCGGCCGAGTGGTTAATCGAAAGCGGCTACACGTCAAAGCAGAAGCTGGGCATCCAAGGTGGCAGCAATGGCGGCCTGCTCGTCGGCGCCTGTCTGACGCAGCGACCCGACCTGTTCGGAGCATGTCTGCCGGCAGTTGGCGTGATGGACATGCTGCGCTTCCACAAATTCACCGCCGGGCGGTTCTGGGTGGACGATTACGGTTCGGCCGACGATCCCGAAGAGTTCAAAGCCCTCCACGCCTACTCGCCCTATCACAACCTGAAAGAAGGCGTGAAATACCCGCCGACGCTGGTGACCACAGCCGACACAGACGACCGCGTCGTGCCTGGCCACAGCTTCAAGTTCGCCGCCCGCCTGCAGGAGGCGCACGCTGGCGACGCGCCCGTGATGATCCGCATCGAAACCAAAGCAGGACACGGAGCCGGAAAGCCGACGGCAAAAATCATCGAGGAATACACCGACGTATGGTCGTTCCTCGTCAGAAATCTCGGCATGACGATCCGCCAGGTCCAGTAATCGCTGGCCGACATCCCCGCAGGTTGACAATGCTTCGTGCTTGGAGTTTAGACCAGATTCAGACATAATCATCCGGTCAATGAAAGGAAGCGGGATGCCAGCCGACGGGCCCCAGAAAATCGACGAACGCACGAAGATGCCCGATGGCGATTTCGAACAGTCCCCTTCTGACAGCTCGAGTGCCGCGATAGATCAATCGACACTGCATGACTCAGGTGCGCCTCGGATGTTGCTTGGCGTGCCTGTCGACTTCGGCAGGTACCGATTGGTGCGTACACTGGGTGAGGGTGGAATGGGCCGCGTCTTTTTGGCGCACGACGCGCAGCTCGATCGCCACGTCGCACTCAAAGTTCCTCGATTCCAAGCCAGTTCCGGCTCGTCCGTGCTGCAGCGTTTCATCCGTGAAGCTCGATCGGCAGCGTTGCTGCGTCACCCCAATATCTGTCCGATTTTCGACGTCGGGGAGGCCCACGGAATACATTTTCTGACTATGGCCTATATCGACGGCCAGCCCCTGACACGTCACACGCATAAGGACAGTCTTCTGGCACAGCCGGACGCCGCGGCACTCGTTGCGAAGCTGGCACGTGCGATTCACGAAGCTCATTCGCACGGCGTCATTCACCGTGACCTGAAGCCGTCTAACATTCTGCTTGATGCCCACGGTGAGCCAGTCATCATGGACTTCGGGCTTGCGCGGCGGGAACGATCCGGTGACGAGGTTCTGACGCACGAGGGTGCCGTTATGGGCACGCCAGCGTACATGTCGCCCGAACAGGTCGAAGGTGACACTCGCGAGATTGGTCCACGCACGGACGTGTACAGCCTGGGAGTCATTCTGTACGAACTGTTGGTGGGACGAAGGCCGTTCTCGGGTTCAGTCGCGTCATTGATGGCACAGGTTTTGAGAGACCCGCCACGACCGCTGTTATTGGAACGGGTCGATGTCGATCCAGAACTCGATCGTATCTGTATGCGGTCTTTGAGTAAGCGGCCAATGGAACGCTTTGCGTCTGCCCTGGAGCTGGCGGAATCACTGGAGGTCATTCAGGCCTCGCGTTCTCCGCCGCCGGGGGATCCGGTGCTATTAAGCGGCGAACCGATCATCATTCCCGTACCAACGGAACCGATCGAGACGTACGGACTCTCAGCGGGCCAGACGCAGGAAACAACGAAAGTCGATTCGGAAACACGGGAAGTCGATTCGGAAGCCCAGTTGAAGTGGAAAGCAGAGGCCCTGGCCCAGATAGAAACGCTGTTGGGCCATAGCAAACTGACCAAAGGGCTCACCGAGCTGGTTCATGAGCGTCGATCGGAAGATATCGTTCAAAGACTCGCGCCGGTGCTTGAACATGTCCGAGTTCAGGTCGCAGAGTTACTGGAAGACGGTCAGTACGTGAGAGCAATTACCATGGCATCGGCACTGCACACGGCCGGTGTCACGCCCGTTACTTTGAAAATGCTCATTGATACAGTTGAAGCAGCGTCGCTTGGAATTTTGAATCCGAACGAACCGCTCGGCGCCGTCCATTTCTGGACTCACGTCATTTCACTGTTTCCAAAGGACAAGACGATACCGAGACGCGCCGCACGGTTCGCGAATAATCAAGCGGTTTTACTTTCTCGAACCGACAAACTTTCAGGAGCCCTTGTTCTCTTCCGATATGCTGTCCAATGGGATGACGGCCCCGCATACAGAAAGAACCTGGTGTCGGCCATGCGGAAACAGGCGTCCGAGGCACTGGATGCAGGCGATACGAATCGAGCCATGAAGATTTGCAGGAGCGCTCTGTCCCTCGACGCCAGCAACTCGAAGGTCCTTGAACTCCTGAAACGGGTGAGACAGTCCCGCGGTCAGGCGTAGGCCGCGTAGACACCGATGAATCTCCTTCCTTGTCAGAAACCTCAGCATGACGATCCGACAGACGGATTGAGTCGCTCCGAATTCTCGATGAACCGTCGCTCGGAATACTGTGGCATGTGTTGCGCATCATGTGATACAGTTGGTGCATGCACATTCCGCTCGACCATCACAGTGGTGAGCCGATTTATCGGCAAGTTGCTGAGTCGATCAAATACCGGATCGCTTCGGGGCATCTGCACAGTGGCGATCGCCTGCCAAGCATTCGAGAGCTGTCGCGAAGCCTCGAAGTCAATGTCCGCACTGTCATGCGCGCGTATGAGGAACTGACGCGCGGCGGTCTGGTCGTCATGCAGCAGGGACGTGGCGTATTCGTCACCTCTCCTCAGGCCACGCTGCCCCAGCGTCAACGACGCACGCATCTGGTGAAGCTCGCGAAACGATTTCTGTCTGAAGCTGCGCGTCTGGGCGCCACTCGGGCAGAAGTCGTCGAGGTTATCGAATCGATCGAACTGGCGGAGAATCACACAGTTCTGAAGACGTGATGAGGGCAGTATGAGTCACCTGGTGGTTGAAACGGTGGATTTGCACCGCAACTTTGGTAACACCAAAGCGCTTCGCGGTGTTTCGTTGACCGTACCCCCGCACCAGGTGCTTGCGCTGGTTGGTCCGAATGGCGCTGGAAAAAGCACACTGCTGAAGTTGCTGCTGGGACATCTTGTTCCGACATCGGGCGACGCGCGCGTCTGGGGCCATAACACATACCCTCCAGCCATTCAGATCGCGGGTCGCGTTGCCAGCGTTTGCGACGGACACCAGCCTCCACGTGGAACCACAGTTCAGGGGATTCTTAACCTGAAACAAGGTGCCGTAGCGAGGTTCGATGCTCGACTGGCGACCGAATTGTGTTGTGAACGGGAAATCGGCACGAACCGGTTCTGGCACGCGCTCAGCAAAGGCCAACGACGCTGGGTGTTGATAGCGGCGGCCGTGGCCAGCCATGCAGATTTGTACCTGCTGGATGAACCGGCCGACGGTCTTGATCCGACTGCGCGGCGACGCCTGTACGGTTTGTTGCGGGAACTGGCGGACGAGCAGGGAGCGACTGTGATCGTCGCATCGCACATCCTCAGTGATATCGAGCGTTCAGCCGATCACATAGCCGTGCTGATCCAGGGTCGATTGTATCTGTCAATCTCGTTGGAACAGATGCGAGAGGAGGTTCGTGAGATTGAAGTCACACGCGATTTCGACACGGATGACCTCCCTGCAGGTGTCGAACTACTCGTTCAGCGTGAACTTGGATCCTCACGGCTGCTGTGGGTGCGACATCATGAGCTTCTACACGTTGAAAACTCGTTGCCCGATGAGATTCAGCGTCGAAGCGTGGGACTTGACGACCTGTACGCTGCACTGACCAGTCAACCGGATTCTACAACTCAAGTTAGCGAGTTCCAGGAAGCCGGATGAACGTGCCAACGGCATCAGAATCGACACATGCCTCCAAGTCGGCCCATCGACAACGGTGGGTCATTCCTCAGTTGCTCTGGTGGCAGATTCGGCCGCTGGTGGTCGTGTCGGTTGCAGGTTCGGTGTTGGCGCTCAGTTATGTGATGCTCCGACACGAACCACTCGTCATGCGGATGTATGAAGTCGTCTGGTCCACGTACCCGATTGGGCGTAGCGAAACCATTAACCCAGCGATTGTATTTGTCCTGGTGCATTGCCTCTGCATCGTTTTCAGTCAGGGTCGGACTCGCTGCAGCCCATTCGGTTTTCTGTACAGCCAGGGATTCTCGCGCCGGACGTTGTGGTGCCATTCAATGCTGGTATCGCTGGGCTCGGTGTTGATTGTGTGCTTGCCGGCGGCACTGGCTGTGTGGTGTGGTTTTCGTGCGTATTATCAGGACAGGATCGAGAACCCGTGGTTTCCATTCATGGCGCCGTTGGAATCCTCATACCCGATCTTTGTCCTGATGTTGTATTTCCTGGTGTTGCCGGCACTGAATTACGCATGGGTTCGGTCGGCACAGCCGTGGCGTGGATCAATAACGGGGTACGTTGTCGCCGGAGTTATGCTGGTTGCCATCTATTTCGTTCTGAAGTCTCGGCACGTGTGGCCGGAAACGAACGGCTTCGGCGTCGGGATGCTGATTACACTGTCCCTGGCGTCGTTCGTGCTGTTGATCGGCGGAGCCCGCTTGCACGAGCGGATTGAGGTGCGATCGTGACGCTCAAGATGTGGAGTGCCGTACTCTTCGCGTTCGTCGTCTGCCCGATGGTGTGGTGGGCCACTAGTGGTCGCCGACCGGTACGTTCCTGGACCAGCCGTGCTACGGAATCCGTGGCACTGGCTCTGATTGGCGTAGTTGCCGTCATGCTCGTCGTGACTTACTCGCTCATCTGGCAACCGGAGTGGTCCCTGCCGGATGCAACGCCGGAACTCAAGTCGGGCTATCTGCGAATTGGAGCTGTAGGAATTGGCCTTGTCCTCATCGTCGGGGTGAAAGCGGCGACCGGATATGCGCTTCCGGCAATTGTCCTGCTTGCGCTGTCGTTCGGCGTCGGATGGCACACGATTCAACATGACAGGGAGAAGTTCCTCGTCGAGGCCACAGAGGAATTCGAAGCGAGACCGATCCCAGCAGAAATTCGATTGCTGGGACACATCGATGGCGCAGACGTCTGGCTCAACGGAGTTTACGTCGGAAAGACGCCGATCAAGACATCGCTCGATGAACTACTGGCGAGATTCCCGGACCGCAATCTCGGGCAATTCACGCAGATCGAACGGCAGGGAGTCGAGCGCATTGCGGACGCGCCTTCCCACGACACTTTTTATCCGGCACGACGGTTCCGAATTGCTGACCAGAACGTCACGGTCTGGATCGACCGTAACGGTGAACACGGAGTACTGGCAGGCGATGGATTCCGATTCGCAGGGACGCGAGGTGAGGGAGGCCGAAAATCCCTCTCCAGTCGCGAAACTGAGCCATTTGGACTGTTACTCAACGCGACATTTCCAAGCTGGGAACAGGACATCAAGTCGCTGCTGGATCGTGCAAGGCTGAATGATTACGAATTTGATGCAGAGTGGATTCAGGCAATGGCGTCGTATCGCTGGCGCGGGTGGATCAAGTTGCGTCAGCTCGCGTCACACGAGCGTGAATTCAAACGTGCTTTGACGGAGTGGACGCGTTGGCAATACGACCTGGATTCAGTTGACGACGCGCACTCAGCATGGCAAATCGTACAACGTGTCTCGACCGAGGCGGACAGACAAGGTGGTTATGACACCGATACTCCGGCCGGCCAGGCCATCCGACTCGTGATTGAACGGCTCGATCCGCAACAGATTGTGGAAGCTGCACTGGCTGCGACTCGCACGATGTACCGGAATCCTTCTGAGCGTTCGCGGGCGAACACAATCGATGGTGAGTACCACTTCTTTACGCTGCCACGTCATAAATGGCGAACTTACTTATACGCACTCGAGCCACATCATGCGGTACTGGCGGATATGGTCTGGAAGCTTGATCAGTCTCTCGATGCGCAGGACGAGTCGGTCGACAACATTATCGAACGTCGGCTGGTTCCCGAATTGATGCGACGGACTGGCCGGTCCGGTCCCCGGGACTTCGCGGAGCCTGTTCGCATCCTCGGCGGGTCAATGTACGAGAGGTTTCAGCAACGGCAGGACTGGCGGACACTCGGCGAGGCAAAGATCTATCGGCGAACGCCGATGGAGGGGCCGAAATTCATAGTGCATGAGAATCCATCGTTCATGCGACTGGCGAATCTTCGCTCACCGACCGGTCGGCAGTTTCGCCAGGCCCATAGTCAACGACTCATGAATCGAGCCGAAGAGATGGTTGCCGCCGGGTTTTACTATGACCGCAAGGAACTCGAGTTCCTGTTTCTGAATGCAGGGAGCGGACCACCCATTGGCGTCGATTTCTGGCATCGACTTTATGGGAATCTCCGCGACGTGCCCGATGCACCAGGCAACGACGTCCCGATGGAGGTAGGTCTGCGCGTGATGTTTCTGAAACGTCTCGGAAAGCACGTGACGTTCGATATGATTGTCTCCACCGCCGACCTGGCCGCGCAAGGCCAGGAAATGACAAGTTTACATCTGCTCCTCCGGGAGCTGCCGATGCCCCAGCGGTTCGATGTTACATTGCGGGTCGTCGAGCACCTGCAACGGATGCCGGAATTGCCAGGCGTTCGTTCCTGGGATCAGCCGTCTCAACTGGCAACGGGACTCGCATCAACTTTTCGTCTGCTCGATCACCCGGACGCAGCACGACGAGCATGGAAACTGTACGACGGCTTTGAACGGCAGCGTCTACGCGACACGATCGGTCGCGGCTTGGAATACGATCGGACTTTCAAACTCGGACGGCTCTCGGCCGAGTTTCTCTCCGTAATGGGGCATTCCGACGATCCCGAGATTCGGCGGATGCTGGCAGTTCACCTGAAAGAGAACTTCGTACCGTCGCGACGTGGAATCCTCGAGATTCTCCAATCCGATACGGATGTAGATGTTGCAGCTGCGGCACGGGCCAGTCGTCAGTACCACAACGAACTGAAACACAGCCCTCTGCCATCGACGGGTCTGGAACCAGTTCCCTTTTGGTAGCCAGCAACGCATGTGCTAAATTCACACGAAAGTCGAAAGTTGTATTGCGTACCCGTGACACTGGCTCGTGTCGAACGTAAACAGTCGCGGTCACTGTGTGAATTTTGGAAGCACCCGCCATGACATGTCCTCGATGTGATGTTGAACTGACGGCATCTGACACTGCTGAGTCGTTCAAATGCCCAAAGTGCGACGGCTGGTTCGTCGTTGGTGCGGAGGTCCGTGCCGAGGCATTGGAACTGGCGACTGAGGCGTCCGAACAGGAACAGCTTCGGTGCCCGGGCGATGGAAGTTTGATGAAGACTGTCCAGCTTGGTGATGCTGCGCTGGATGTGTGCGGCGAGTGTGGTGGCGTGTGGTTGGATGCTGGTGAGTCCATCGATGACGCAGATCGCTCCAGTTCGCTCAGCCGGTATCTGCTTTACACGGCGACTCTTCCGGAACGGGTTGTTCGCAGTTCGGTCGGACTGGCTGCGGGGGCTGCGTCTGAAGCTGCGGGGTTTCTTGTTCCGGCGGCATTTCACAGTTCCAAGACCTACGAAATCGTTGTGCGGAATTCGCTCGGCATGCTGACGCGCGACATCGGTGGTGTGAAGAAAACTGCAGCAGACGGAGCAGATGCTGTCGACGAGCAGGAAGATCTGATGGCTCGCAAGGCGGTCGGCAACTTTGTTGATCTGGCCGGACTCGCCACGCTGCACGCGTCACCGGTCTGGATGATGGCGATCGTCAGCGATCTGGCTTATGGAGCTGGTACTTGCGTCCAGGAACTGGCCGCCGAACTGCAGAAACAAGGGCTCATTGACGAGGACGCAACGATCCACAATGTCGACGACGTCCTTTCCGCCGTGCAGAACGCATCGGGTAATGCAGCGTCGATGTTCGACACGCCGCCGCTATCCGTTGATCAGCTTAAGGAATCACTGGATACGACGCGAAAGGCTCTCGTGTCCGCCGACATTCGCTCGATCCTGCCCGAGGCGGAGCTGAAGAAGTACTGGGAAGAAATGAAGGACGTTGCGTCCAAAGAAGACGTTTCGCTGCTGGGCGTGTCAGGTGCCGTCACAATGGGGACACTCAACCGGATTGGAACGGTGGGGCAGGGAACTCTGACCGGCGTGCAGGTTGTCGGGGGACTCATTACGCGGAAGTTTGTTGACCACTACAGCGAGTCTCTCTCCACCATTCGGGCGAACGGTTTCTTTGAAACGGTCAAGGACACATCGGCGCCGTATGTCGAAGCCGTGTGGAACAACTTCAGCGGCAACAAGTCCACCTGGACCGAGGAACTGCTCAGTGGACGAGCCGTCCGAAAAGGCTTTAACAAGCTGGGAAGTTGGCTCAGTCGAGAAAAGTCTGATGAGTCGTAACGACGCAGTTACAATTCACCATTGAGCCAGCCCATGCGCGAAGCGTCGCCAACGGACTCGGATGAGTCACAACTGGGTCGCGAAACATCCAACTGGCTTATCCAGTGAGATAACCAATCTGGTCGATCACGCACGGCCGGGCTTAAAGACCCGTTCCACGGCTCCAGTTGGATGGCCGACCGGTAATGGGGTAAGCGGTGTCCTGGAAACCCTTGCCGCTGTGTTCGCCGATCGGGACGAGATCATCGATGAAGTCCTCGTCCTCCGCCGTGACCTCGACGTCGAGGCACTTCATGTTGTCTTCGAACTGCTCGATGGTTTTCGGGCCAACAATGATCGAGGTCAGGATCGGGTTGGCCAGGCACCAGGCCAACGCAAAGTGCGACGGCGCACAGCCTTTGGTGGTCTCTACGTATTCTGCAATTGTCTGCGACATCTCGATGCTGGCGTCGCGGATTTCGGCCTGATGCATGCGAGGATCATTTCGCGACGCGCGACTGCCTTCCGGGAAGTCTTCGCCCGGTCGATATTTGCCGGTCAGCAGGCCTCGAGCCAGTGGCGAATAACTGACGACCCCCAGACCGTATTCCTTACACGTCGGCAGGACTTCGACTTCGATGTCCCGATTGAAGATGTTGTAGAGTGGCTGAACACAGGCGAATGAATCGAGTCCCAGCCGATCGCTTGTCCACAAGGCCTCCATAATCCGCCATGCTCGAAAATTGGAACACGCGATGTAGTGGACGCGCCCAGAGCGGACCATGTCGTCCAGAGCCCGCAGTGTTTCGTCGATTGGTGTACTGAAGTCGGGCGCGTGGTAGTAGTAAATGTCGACATAGTCAGTGCCGAGCCGTTTGAGACTGTCGTCGAGCGCCTTCATCAGATGAGCCCGGCTGCCACCCTGCTCGTTGGGGCCGTCGCCCATCTTCTGTCGTCCTTTGGTGGCGAGGACGACTTTATCGCGCCGGTCCGCGATCCCCTTGCCGGTGACGACTTCAGACTCGCCCGCGTTATACATATTCGCAGTATCGATGAAGTTGACGCCCAGATCGCCCGCCTGGTGAATGATGCGGATCGAATCTGCTTCACTGGTCTGTCCGCCAAACATCACCGTGCCGAGACAGACAGGAGAGACTTTGACGCCTGCCTTTCCGAGGTTGCGGTATTCCATGAGAGCCGTGCCTGTTCCAAATCGAGAAGCGGAGTTCTGAGGGCGGGATTATTGCGCGTCGGCCCTGGAAATTCACGTGCACACGAACAACGCCCGTACTCAACAACTTCGACTGAACCGGGGAAGCTGCTCTTGCCACGTAATCAGAAACCAGTTGACAGGTTGTTTTCCGAATGTGAGGTGTCTGCATGATGCAGTCCTACTTATCGAGAAGAACTTCTACTGCAGAGAGGATTGGTGGCAGTGATGCGGTCACCTCTGAGGCGTGACTGACAAAACGAACTTCCAGCGCGCAGTCAGCTCGAATGCGTACGTACGACCGCACGATGAGAACCACCGCCTGCCGCGACCGGGTCGAAATCTCTCAGTACGGTTCGACCTTGAAGCTCAACATTGAAAACGCGATCTCCGGTTGAGGATCCAAAGAACACGCGACCGGCAGCCGCGACCGGATGAAACGCGTGATCAAAGTCCAGGAAGACAGGCTCGGAATGGTCTCGAATGCAGGCAAAGTCAACGTCCGTCGGATGGCTGAGCGGATCGGCGATTGCGGGCCTGGGTGCTGACCGTGAACTGCAGTGCCATGAAAGGGTCAGTGGAAACTGAAGTTGGTCATCCGAGATCGCGCTGCGGCGTTCGTCATGCCGGTAGTTTGGCCAGTCCGTCGCCTGGGTGAACGCCGACATCAGCAGGATGTGAGCGATGGTCAGATTGAGTTGCAGGCGAAAGCGGAATAATCGTCGACGTGCCACAGTAAGCCGCTCGGACAGACTGGAATGAGACGCATCGACATTGTAAACGCCGGATGCGCAATCGAGGTGCCAACGGAGTGTCGAAGGTAGCAGCTCGAGAGGATTCGCCTGGAGCGAAATGCTGCCCGGTAGAAGAATGATCTGCTCTGATCATTCGCTCTCAGGTGCCGGCGGGCGTCCACCGCCAGCCAAAGAATGGCCGCACTCACAGACCTTCTTGCGGACATGCTGCAGTGCCTGGCACTTGGGGCACACTCTTTGCCAGGGTTTGACCGCATTCTCGGGTTTGTCGGCAATTCCTGGCCGAGAAACGCCGCCAGAGCGATTCATCCGCTTCTCATCCGCCTGTTTCACGGCACACTGAGGATGCACGCCAGCGAGCGAATAGCTGATCTCGCCGCATACCGGGCAGCGTTCACGCGTGCGTGGCGGAATCAGCGGCTCCGGTTTTTTTTCGGACATCGGCGACACGATTCTCTATGCGAGGACTTCAACCAGTAGTTGGCTGGAAGGATCTTGGTCCGTAGTCACGGCACAAGACTTCGCAGCCAGCAGTCACTTTCATCGGATCACTCAACATCCGCAAAGTTTCAGATCTCAAGGACGCCGTACGACGCAATCATCCGATTCGCGCGACGACGTCCACGGTCAGTTCGTCCTGCACTTAGACCACCGGTACATTCTCTACTCTCAGCTTCAGCACTGAGACCTGCTTTCTGGTGCACCGGCAACGAAATTGTTCCGATTCACTTCGTTGAATCCGGCGTCCTCGACTCACGTTCGGCCCGTTCCAGTTCCAGTTCCGGGTGCTCGATGAATTCCGGTCCATCGCTCGTTTCACCAGACTCTTTCTGTTGAACGCGACGAGCCCGCTTGGCTTCGGCTTTCGCCTTCTTTTCCATTTCCCGTTGACGCTTGGCGTAGGTGTTCTGGTTCTTGGCGATGGGTTCGCTCCTTGAAACAGCGGTTTTTGATTGATCCAACCGGGTATGCTTCTCATCGGTGGGATACTACAGGTGACACGGATTTATGTGAGATCAATCGTATCTAGAGTCCCGGGTCAGAACATTTTACTCGTGCCTGTGCAGAATACTAACTGGTCTGCTTGTCGCGCTGCCTGGGATGCAGGCCCTTACGTCGTCGTCGTCGTCTCGGCTTTGGTTTGTCGGCTTCGGCCGATGTATCGTTCGGAGAACGCGTGGCTGGTGTCTGTGATGCCGCGCCTTTGTCAGCGGCACGAGGCGTATCGGCGTTTTGCCTGATGCGCGGCTGAGCAGCCGACGGTTCCGGCTGCGATTGATTTGTGGCGATCGGCACTTTTTGACCGATCAGTTGCTCGATCGCACGCAATTCACGACGTTCATCCGGAGTGCAGAACGAAAGAGCAACTCCGTCCGCGCCAGCTCGTCCCGTACGACCAATCCGATGTACGTAGGCTTCCGGTTCAACCGGAAGATCGAAGTTGATGACGTGCGAGACTCCGTCGATGTCGATGCCACGCGCGGCGACATCCGTCGCCACCAGGACCTGCACGTCGTTGGATCGGAATGCTTCCAGAGCTCGCTGCCGAGCTCCCTGTGATTTATTGCCATGAATTGCGGCGGCCGTGATGCCACTTCGCACGAGCTTGTTCGCGAGCGCGTTCGCGCCCCGCTTCGTCCTGCTGAAGACAATGGCACGGTCGACGTCGCCCGCCGTGAGAATTCGTCGCAACGTCGGCAACTTATCTTTCCGCTCAACGAACAGCACCTGCTGCTCGATTCTTTCGACGCTTGTCGACCTGGGTGTGACGTTGACGCTGACGGGATTCCTGAGCAGTCGCTTCGACAGCTCGGTGATTTTCGGTGGCATGGTCGCCGAGAAGAACAACGATTGCCGCTGGTCTGGCAACTTGCTGATGATCTTTCTGAGATCCGGCAGAAAGCCCATGTCGAGCATCCGGTCGGCTTCATCAAGAACAAACACCTCCAGTTTATCCAGCGCAATGTGCCCTTGATTCATCAGATCGAGTAACCGGCCCGGTGTGGCAACAAGGATGTGTACTCCGCGATTCAGAGCCCGTACCTGGCTTACCTGGCTCACCCCGCCGTACACAAGAGCCCGACGAACCTGCAGGTGCCTGCCATATGTCGCGAAGCTGTCTTCAATCTGGATCGCCAGCTCACGCGTGGGAGCAAGCACGAGCACGCAGGGATGATTGGGCATCGCCTTGCGAGTTTTCTGGCCCAGTCGATTCAGGATCGGCAATGCAAACGCAGCCGTTTTACCCGTCCCGGTCTGGGCGCAGCCCAGCACGTCGCGACCCAGTAGAGCAGCCGGAACTGTCTGCGCCTGAATGGGCGTCGGAGTTTCGTACTGTTCGTCAGCAATTGCACGATGTACGGGTGCAATCAAGTTAAGTTCCTCAAAAGTCTTCAATGCGATTCCTTAAACGGTGTTTCAAAGTCCGGACTTTAGAACGCCAACTGCCGCGAACGCCGAATCTCTTCAGCGAATCAACGCCGGAAGTAAGACGTCTTTCGGTGCGGAAACTGACCCCCACTCGACTTCAACTCGTTGTGCGGACGGTCGACCACAGGGTGATCACAGCTCATCCCGACCGCTATTGCAGAGCTGCGAAGCTGATGAGGGGAGGGCAGGTGAAACACTTCACCAACTCCTCGAGTGAGGCAGGCCGGACGGACACCATCACACAGCAAACGCGGCTTCCAAGAGAATTCTGGACAAACAAGACAGTCACAGAATTCGGCGCGTCGAGAGCGACGCAGGCGGCTTTCCAGAGCGATCGACAGGACCGATGGTCGGCAGCGGAAAGGTACGACAAACGTGCCGACACCGGATTAGACGGGGTTGCAAGAGGCTCCAGCTCTGCCAGAAGACCCCGTTCGGCCGAAAAAACGCTGCCCGCTATCGTGACCAGCGTTACTCGCTTATCTTCGACCGCATGTACTCAGATACCCTGAGGAAGAGTAAAGCATACCCGTGCGAAGCGTCTTCGCGAAGGCACAATCACCAGAAACCACCGCACGCCGAAATACTCCCCGGACGCTCGATCCCCAGGATTCGGGACCGGGCGCAATAAAAACGACCGGCCCGTGGGGCCGGCCGACGTATCTTCAGGTTTCGGCGTTGCCGGAGAGTTACCCTCGACTCGGCCACTGCAGTTCCGGAACGGTGGCAAATGCCGGTCGGTAGATGCGGTGCAGCAACTTGTCGGTTTCCGCATCGCCGCAGGTGAACTTTTCCGGATCCCAACTGACTTGCTTGCCGGCTCGCAGAGCAACATTGCCGAACAGAATCGTCTGCGTCAGACGAGCGGCATAGTTAAAGTTGGACATGGCAGCCGGTCCGCCAGAGCATGCGATCGCGTATTCCTTAAAGTGACCGGGTGATCGCGGCAGAGTTGGTTCCGGTTTCTTGATGTTAATCGCTTCATTGGTGCCGGGTTTGTAGATCGTAAACGCGGAGCCGTAATCGTTGGGCGAGTACAGCGTTGCTTCCGTGCCGACGATCATCGAGCCGCTGCCCTTGAACTTCACGCCAGGGACCAGTTCCTGTGCAGGCAGGTTGCCGCCGTCGTACCAGTACAATGGTGTCGGTCCCCACTCGCCTTCGCCGTCGCCGCGGGGACGTGAGCCAAACTGGAACGTAATCTTTGAGCGTGACGGGTACTGCTCACCCTCGCCCATGCCGCTGGATTCGGCAACCACCGTCTCGGCGTCAAACAGGTCTGCAGCCATGACGACCATGTTGGCCGTGTGACACGCCATGTCGCCCAGTGCTCCGGTGCCGAAGTCGACCCAGCCACGCCATTTGAATGGTGCGTAAACCGAGCTGTAGGGACGCTCCTGTGCCGGACCCAGGAACAGATCCCAGTGCAGACCGGAGGGGATGTCGTCTACCTTTTTCGGTCGGCCCGCCCCTTGTGGCCAGATCGGACGGTTCGTCCAGACATGCACTTCTTTGATGTCGCCCAGCAGACCGGCCCGGACGATTTCAACACCTTCACGGAGACCGTTGTTCGACGTGCCCTGATTACCCATCTGAGTGGCAACGCCTTTTTCGTTGGCGACGTCACGCATCAGCTTGGCTTCGTAGACCGACCATGTCAGCGGCTTCTGCGTGAAACAGTGCTTGCCCATGCTCATGGCCAGCAGGCTCGCCGGCGCGTGGCTGTGGTCCGGAGTTGAAACCGTGACGGCGTCAATCTTGTCGCCCATCTCGGTCAGCATCTCGCGGTAGTCGACAAACTTCTTTGCGTCCGGGAAGCGAGCAGCTGCTTTCTCCAGACGCCTTTCGTCAATGTCACAGATGGCAACCATGTTGCCGTGATTACCCGCGTCCTTCGAGTCGCTGGAGCCTTTGCCCTCAACGCCGATGGAAGCGAAGTTGATTTTCTCGACAGTCGAGCCGCTTTGAGCGAAAGTCGGCTGAATACTGTGTCCCGTCCAGAACGCTGTACTGACAGCGGCAGACGTCTGCAGAAAGTCGCGACGGGTGGTCTTTCGAGCCATTGAAATGCTCCTTTGAAAACAGATTGAATCTCAGTGTTGAGTTCTGTGTCGGCTGATCCGCGGCCACGACCTGGAAACCGGCCGCTGGGGCGAACTGCGGATGATAGCAGTCTGCCACATTGCGCCCAATGAATCAGAAACTGTGCATCGCGCCAGTCGTTCGGATGTGATTGCGATCCGATGTGTGGCCCGGTAATCTCGATTTGTTCCGACTCCATGCTTTCAGCAGGCTCATTGTTCGCCCCGGTGCTGACTGGCTGACTTCAAACCCGCGGATAATCTAAATGAAACGACCTGCCCTTCTGCTGCTCTTAGCGTCAATGTTTCTGGCGTCTGGCTGCAAACCGACTGCCGCTCCCGTCCCTGTTCCGGGCGGAGCCATTACTGGCGAAACCACGGTCGAGCCAGTTGCGACAATTCCTGACGATGCCGTCTCTGTCGCCGCCCTCAAAGGCAAAAGCGTCAAGTTGGACGTGAGCGCGACAGGACATGTGATTCTGGCTGACTTCCGCAAGACGGAAACCAGCGACGAGGATCTGGCTCTGCTCAAAGGCCTGCCGCGGGTTGCACGAGTTTTTGTCGAAGGACCGAATTTCAGCGACGTCGGGATGACCCACCTGGCTGAAGTTCCTGGCCTGCAGGTTCTCGATGCGACCAGTTCCGCGATTACGGACGAAGGACTGAAATCGCTGTCATCCGTCGAAAACCTGCGTGCTCTGGGACTACGGCGAACAAATGTGACGGACGCGGGGCTGGCTCATCTGGCTGGCGCGAAGCATCTGATCGACATCGACCTGCGATTTACGAATGTGACGGATGCGGGCGTCAAATCGCTGTCACAAATCAAGAGCCTGCGGGCGGTCAAGCTGCAGGAGTGCCCTGGAGTCACCGACGAGGGCATTAAACTGCTGGGGACCTTGCCAAACCTGGAAACGCTCAATATCAGCAAAAACACGGGGCTGACCGGCGCATCGCTGGCTGCTCTCGCAGGCTGTAAGAAGATGAAGACGCTGGAGCTGGAAAATGACAACGAGATTGTTGGCCCCGCTCTGGAACATATCGCGGGACTGACGAATCTGCAGATGCTCAATGTGCGGTTCAACTTCGTGAAGGGTGAGGATCTGATCCACATCGCCGGTCTCACGAAGATGCGGAGTCTGCTGCTGCGCGAAACGGTTGTTAACAACGACGGACTGGATCACATCCAGGCCATGACCGAACTGGTCGAACTCGACCTGACTGGAACGATTGTCGGTGACGCAGGCATTCCGAAGCTCTTTGGGTTCAAGAAGCTGGAAATTCTGCGAGTCGAGCGCAGTGATGTCACCAGCGCCGGTTTAGAGTCGATTGCGAAGATCACGACGCTTCGCGAGCTGGACCTGTCGGCTCTGTCGGATCTGACGAGTGATTCTCTGGCTCCGTTGACGGCCCTCAAGAATCTGGAGTCCCTCGACCTGGACGATAATATCGGCATCGATGGCAGTGCCGTCGAGCATCTCAAGCAATTCACAAAGTTAAAGAAGCTGAAGATCGGGACGACCGCCCTCTCCAGAGACGCAGAAAACGCTGGGGCACTGGCTGAGCTGAAGGAAGCGATTCCAGGACTGGTGATCGAAGAATCGTTCTGATCGAGACGTAAGCGACCTGTTTATCGCTTGAAATCGGTATCTGTGATAGTGTCTGTGTTCAGCGTCGCAGAGTCTGTTCTGTCCATCCGCAGGTGAGTCGATCCATGTCGCACCCCCACATTCTCGATCTTCTCGCGCAGGCAGAAGGTGGATCGCGAGAGGCGTCGAACGAGTTGTTCGAGAAGTACGGCAAGTACGTACTTCGAGCCGTGCGAGCCAACCTGAACGATCGACTGCGACACTTGCTCGATTCGCAGGACCTTGTGCAATCCGTGTGGGCCTCGCTACTGGAGACCCGTGAGAATCTGGGGACCTTCGAGACACCATCGGACCTGATTGCGTTCCTCACGACGGTCGCGCGCCGAAAGGCCGCCTACAAAGCCCGTCAGTATCTGGGCGGATTTCAGAAGACCGACGAAAACCGGGTCATTGCTCTTGATGCTGTCGAGGAATCATCGCCCTTGCTGGCGACTGCATACGATTCACCCGATGAACGCGTGATGATTCGGGATGAGTGGCACCAAGTCATGGACGGCCTGAATGATCGGAACCAGCGCATCCTTGAGTTACGTCGGGACGGTCACACGATGCGGGAGATTGCATCAATCATGAAAGTCACCGAACGCACGGTACAGCGAGTGATGGAGGACGTTTCGCATCGCCATCAGCAAGTCGCCGCATCCGTAACATCAGATTGAGCCCCGCGCCGGAAGCGCCAAAGTAGCCAGCGACGACGAGCGGTGAATCAAGTTACAAGATTCAATCGCCCGTCTCGAACAGCTCAGTGACGTCAATCTCGGCTCCAATCACGCTGCGGTGAAAACCATCTGCGTGTGTGATTGTCACAGCGCGACTGAGAAAATGACGAATGGTCCCGTCCGAATGGACCATGCGTCGCAATTCGCGAATCCGTGATGCCTGGCCAATCGTCAAACGTCTCGCGTTTTGACGTGCCCGTGTGCGATCCTTGGGGTCGACTTTTTCAAGCCATTCGTCGAGGTTCAACGGGCACTGCCGGTCATCCAGCCCGAGCATGTCGAGCAGCACCGGATGTGCATAGAAATACCCGGTCGCCGTGTTGCATTCCCAGATGCCGATGTCCGCGCCCGCAAGGGCAAGCGTAAACAAGGACTCCGGATCAGTTACATGTTCCAATTCCCTCATAACTGCCAGGCATCGGCCATTGACCGGGATCACTGCGAGACTCCTGTGGGTTCTGGACGAAACGACGGACTATTCTGATATATTGAACACGTGAAAACCTGTTGTAGTGCCATTCACTCACTACTCTAATTGCGATTGGTGGCGATATTGCGACAGCCAATTTGGGAACTTTGTCCTGGAACCTGACAGCCAGAGATTTGACCGGGGCTGTTACCAGCGTTCGCGGGAATGGATTCGAGGCTGGAATTAGGCCGGGAAAGGGCTGACAAATATCCTGTTACGTGGCAGAATAGTTCAGAACTGTACTAGTGTGGGTGGCCAGGCACCCCATTCTCAGTTGAGGGATGTCATTGTGCAGACTCTGCGAATCGATATTTCGACTCAGCGTCGCATTGTCGACGAAACGCGGCGCGAGTGGCGGACACGTCAGAGCGAAGCTGATGCTCGCGGGTTCCTCAATCAGAATCCAAATATCGCCTGGGATCGGTCGATTCTGGTTTCCATCGTCTACGAAGCCTACCGGCTGAAGCTGAAGACCGGGGAGGCTGTCGACGACGACGCTTATGTCCGCGAGTTTCCGGAACTGGGCGAGTCTCTACGACTCCTGATTCAGGCGGGACACGCCGTCCGAGAAGGAATGATCGAAGACGTCGATGATGTCGACGCCTGGCCCGCCGCGGGCGAAGTCTTTGCGGATTTCCTGCTGGTTGAAGAACTTGGACGCGGGGCGTTCGCCCGCGCGTTTCTGGCCCTCGAAGGCTCGATGAGTGACCGCCCGGTGGTCGTCAAGATCGCACGCGAAGCCGGAGCGGAAGCCGGCACGCTGGCGCAACTTCGGCACACGAATATCGTCCCGGTCCATTCAACGAAACGCGATGACGTCAGTGGGTTCACGGCTCTGTGCATGCCGTTTTACGGCAGGGCCACGCTGCACGACCTGATTCAGGGTTTGCTGGCCAGCGGACCAATGCCGACCAACGCCCGCCGTCTGCTGGACCTGGCGGCAGATCTGAATTCTGAGCATGCGGCTGCCGCCGTGACGAAAGACGCTGACCCGATTCTTCACTCCGGGCGGTTCGAGGACGCTGTCGTCTGGATGGGAGCCGAACTGAGTGACGCTCTCGAATTCGCCCATGAACAGGGCGTCTTTCACGGGGATGTGAAGCCGGCCAATGTACTCATCGACAGGCACGGGCATCCGCTTTTGTTTGACTTCAACCTCGCCCGTACGGAGGACGACGACGGCGGTGTCGGCGGCACATTGGCCTATATGGCTCCCGAACAACTGGCACTGCTGTGCGAAGACGGTGAAGCCGAGAGCCTGCCAGTTTCAGCATCGTCCGTCGACGTTTTCTCTCTAGGAGCGACACTGTACGAGGCGCTCAGCGGGCAGCGGCCATTCGATCTCAACGGTCCCGTGGCAGAACAGAATCCTGCCGTCGCGCTTTTGAATCTGCAGCGACGAGGTCCCCGGCCTTTGAGTGAATTCTGCGATGCCGTCGACCCAACCGTTGCCGCGGTGATTCAGTCGTGCCTTGCTTTCGATCCCGCTGGCCGTCCCGCTTCAGCGGGAGAACTCGGGGAACAACTGCGGCTGTTGCTGAGACCAGTGCAGCAGATTTCCCGACAACTTCGGCGGCACCCACGGCTTGTCGTAGCGTCACTCAGTGCTGTTTGCGTGCTGGTTCTTAGTGTCGCAATCTGGCTCACAGTCCGCCCGCCTTATCACGAGCGTCAGTATCAGGTGGCTTTGGGTGAGTACAGCGACGGAAATTACTCGGATGCGTTGCCGTTCCTGGAGAATGCTCTGGAGTCATCGTCCGGATACACGAAAGCTTTTGAGTTGCGGGCACTGGTACGTTTACGAATTGCCGAAACGATGCGGACAGAAGGAAACGAGGACGACAGCCATGCCGAGTTTCTTCGGGCAAAGGAGAGTCTCGAAGCCGCCCGACAGACGGGTGATTCTGATCCACATCGGGAAGAGCTAATGGCGTATTGCAACCAGCGGTGCTCTGACTTTCCTGCGGCTGCCGCCTATTACAACGCAGCCCTTCAAATGGGGCTCGACACTGCCGAGTTGCGGAACAACCTGGGCGTTCTGTCCATCAGCGCGGGCAAGTTTCTTGCGGGCCGTGAACATCTCGATTCCGCGATCCGGCTCAATCCGAATCTACAGGCCCCATGGTTCAACCGAGCGACCTTAGAACTGGCGGAGGCTGTCCGGCAGAAGCAGGTCGTTACGGATCAAGGTGTGTCGGACATCGAAACGGCAGTCTTGAGGGGGCGAGCAACGATCGAGCTGCACATAACAGCGGCATACCTTCACGCACGGACGGAATCGCCCGACATTGGGGCCGTTGTCCGACATCTGAAAGGCGCTGCCGCGTGCGGACTCGTCATTGAGGATTCTGGCATCAACGGAATCGCGCAATTTGCCCAGGACCGGCACGCATTTCGCCAGTCGCTGGAAAACGAACCGGAGTTTCGCCGGTTGCGCGCGACCAGGCCTACCGCTGACGTTCGCGAGAAAACTGACCGGGTTCTCAGGCCATCCGGTATGGATCAGGAAGACGTCGCACGAATTTTCCGATCGCTCTAATGATTCGGAAAGAATCTCCCAGGAAATTCTGGGAATCAGTGTCGTGATTCACCGCGAATTGCCAATCAGAATAGTAGATACGGTGATTCGCCTCACCCTCACGCCAGACGATGCCCTGCGGGCAGAGTTCTGTTGGCGTGAATGATCGCCAACGGCTTCACCGGTCGCCGCCCATTCGTCGCGCTTGACCCTTCTGCCAAATGAGGTCCGAGATGCTTTCACTGTTTCGCCGTCTGCGCAGACCATGCGCGCGTCGATCGCGCTCTATTCCCATGCACACTGAAGTGCTCTGTTCCAGGATCATGCTGACGTCGGAGTTTCCGGCCGATGATCTCCCGGCCGATGATCTCCCAGCAGATGATCCGCCAGTCGAAAACTTCGCTCCGTACATCTGGGGCGACGTTTGGACGACCAGTAGTGGGACAACTGTCGAAATCAGCGGATGGGTGATGGATGAGTATCCTGAGGGACTGACCGTGACATTCAGCGGAGCCGTCTCGGGAACCACGACAACTGACGAATTTGGTGGCTTTTCGCTGATCACTGACATCAGCGAGTTGGGACCGATCTATGCGACAGTTGTCGATGCGGGTGGACTCGTGGGCTCAGATGAGATGTTTTTCTTTGACGCCGTACCGATCGATCCACCACCGATCGATCCACCAGCAGATAACCTCGCTCCATACATCTGGGGCGACGCTTGGACGACCAGTGTTGGGACAACTGTCGAAATCAGCGGATGGGTGATGGATGAGCATCCTGAGGGACTGATCGTGACATTCAGCGGAGTCGTCTCGGGAACCACGACAACTGACGGATTCGGTGGCTTTTCGCTAATCACTGACATCAGCGCGTTGGGACCGATCTATGCGACAGTTGTCGATGCGGGTGGACTCGTGGGCTCAGATGAGGTGTTTTTCTTTGACGCCGCACCGGACATCAACGACTTTTCCGTCCTGCAATTGGGACCCAACGAGTGGGTACTCAGGGGTACTGTTGTCGACGAGGCTCCGGTAGGACTGATCGTCACTTTCGGTGGTGTCGTGCCGGGTGGCCTGACTGCAGTCGTCGAGGCGGATGGCACGTTCGAACGATACTTCACCTGGAACAACCCCAGCCTTGGCATGGCGACTGCCACTGTTGATGACGTGTGGTCCCAGACGTCCAATCTGGCTGAGGGTTTTGTCTTCGTTTGACGTTGCAACGTAGTCAGTTTCTGAAGGTTTGCCCCGGGGCGAGCGACGGTGAACTCCACCAGTGAAGTCGCTCGCCCCGCTCTTTTGAGCAACTTCGACGAAACCGCCCGAGTCCGCATTCGCTGGGACACGGATGGTGAAGAATACTCTCAGTCTCACTTCTGGGCCGCGACTCCGGAATTCTGACGCCGGTCGCATGTCCGCCCTGCCGGCCGCTCGCTTTAACTGGTGGCCGCTCGCCTGAGAATCGCCGACGCCGCGTACCGCGTTGGGACAGCTCGGTCCATTACTTTCCGCCCGCGAGCCCCGGAACCATCGGCATTCGCGGACGATTCTCTCGATTTCGATACTGCATTGAAATTACCTATTCTATGTGGTTTACTTATTTTGTCGCTTTTGCGGGTAGTGCATATGTGCCTGCTGCAGCTCATGACTGTCATCCTGAATCTCTCAGCAGCAAAAGAACGTCAACATGTTGAAGTACCGACCCTTCGAGTGGTTCCTGATGCGTCTGTACGGTGGGTCTTACAGGCGACGACCACGGCACGGTGTCGCTCGACGAAGGCTGGATGGTTCGCAGGTTCGGTCGGCCATGGTTCAGCCGCTGGAAGACCGTGTGTTGCTGACTGCTGAGATCGGTCTGATCGGGAATGGCGCTCCCGTTGACGATGGCGACCTCGTGCCTGGCACTGGAGACGGGACCGACTTTGGTTCGGCCGACATTGCGGGCGCGACTGTAGCCCGCACGTTTACGATTACGAATACCGGAGATACGTCACTCGATCTCAGCACGGGTGTCACGATCACGGGAACGAACGCGACCGATTTTTCAGTGACGTCAACGCCCGCCGCTTCCGTCGCGTCCGCGGCCAGTACGACGTTTACGGTGACGTTCGATCCGTCCGCGACAGGGACTCGTTCGGCGACGATCAACATCGTCAACAACGACAGCAACGAAAACCCGTACGACTTTGCGATTCAGGGCAATGGAATTTCCGTTCCGAATACGCAGCCGTCGATCACATCGTCCGCCACCGCGTCGGTTGCCGAGGGAACAACGACGGCGCTGACCGTCACGGCCACTGACCCGGAAGCTCCACCCCAGAACCTGCTGTTTTCGCTGATTGGCGGGGCCGATGAGGCGGATCTGAGCATCAACGCGTTGACCGGCGTGCTTCGGTTCAACACGGCTCCTGACTTTGAAGCTCCCGCGGACGCTAACACCGACAACGTTTACGAGGTGACGGTGCAGGTCACTGATGGCACTGCCGCGGTGACGCAGGCAGTCACTGTGACAGTGACCAACAGTCTCGAGGGAGCGATCTCCACGACGTTGCCGACCGGCGGCGGCAATTTCACTGTGCAGTTGGTGTCGGGAACCAACCTGCAGATTGTGAACGGAACGACGACGGTCCTGGACACGACTCTGGGGGACGCCGCCACGATAGCCATCTCCGGCCAGAGCGCCGGCGAAAACCTGACCCTCGACGCATCACTTGCCAGCTTCACAGGAACTCTGTCGTTCAATGCGTCCGGTGGAAGCGACTCGCTGGATGCGTCCGCAGTCGGTTTCAATGTGATCTTTGACGGTGGAACCAACGCCGACACGTTCGTTGGCGGATCGGGCAACGACGTCGTCAACGGCAGTTCTGGTGACGACAGCCTCGATGGCGGAGCGGGCGACGACACGATCAACGGTGGTTCTGGCAAGGACACAATCAATGGCGGTGCTGGTGCCGACAGAGTGCGGGGTGAAACCGGCAACGATGTGATTAACGGTGACGACGGCAACGATCTGCTCAATGGAAATAGTGGACGCGACACGATTCGCGGTGGAAACGACAACGACACGCTGCTCGGCGGGGGAGGCCGGGACAACCTGAATGGCGAGGCCGGCAACGACAGGGTCAGTGGTCAGGGCGGTCGAGGGGACGTCGTGAATGGTGGCGACGGTGAAGACCAGTTGTTCGGCGGAGCGGGAGACACCGTCGAGGACCAGCCATCCTCTGGTGGTGGCGGCGGAACGACCAGTGGGACCGTAGTGCTCAACGTGATTCTCCCAAGTAGTGGCGGGACCTACACGCTGCAGCTCAGCAGCGGCCAGGTGCAACTCGTGCAGAACTCCACCGTGATCAGCGATCAGACGCTGGGCACTGCCACGCGTCTGCTGATTCAGGGCAACACCAACGCCGACCGAGTCACTCTGGATGCCTCACTGGCAACATTCACTGGCGTGATCGAGTTCCGCGGATCAGCTGGCAATGACCTGCTGGATTCGTCGGCTGTTGGAAACGTCGTTGAGTTCAATGGCAGCGGCGGAGCCGACACATTCATTGGTGGTGCGGGCAACGATGTCGTGAATGCCGGGAGCGGCAGGGACAGCATCTCCACGGGCGCGGGTAACGACACGGTGAGAGGCGGCTCCGGAAACGACACGATTGATGCTGGCGCCGGTAATGACTCGGTGCGTGGCGAAGGCGGCAAGGACAGCATCATCGGCGGTGCTGGCAACGACTTCCTGAACGGCAACTCCGGAAGCGACACGATCACGGGCGGTGACGACAACGACACGTTGTTCGGCGGTTCCAGGAACGACAATCTCGATGGTGGCCTGGGAACGGATCTGGTCAGAGGTCAGGGCGGGCTGCAGGACACGGTTTCCGGCGGGGGTGGCGCGAATGACGTCGTGCAGCAGTAAGTCTGCGATCGACCCGCGCCGAACTGCGACCTCTCAGCCTGCGACCGGTCAACCTTCAGGCAAGCAGTTCTTCGACGACCCGTGCCTGCCTTCCGGCGGTCACGATCTGCTGCTGCCCGTTGTGGTGATACACAAGCTCCTGCCAGTTCAGACCGAACAGGCGGAACAGCGTTGCCTGGTAGTCGTTGGGTGTGACGATGTTCTCGACCGCACGATGACCGACTTCGTCAGTGGCTCCATAGGCCATTCCAGGTTTGAAACCGCCTCCGGCGAACCAGATGCTGAAGCCCTGCCCGTTGTGATCGCGGCCGTGCTTCTTCGGATCGCCCTGGTCTTGCGTCACCGGCAGGCGTCCGATCTCGCCGCCCCAGTGGACAATGACTTCATCCAGCATGCCTCGCTGTTTCAGGTCTTTGACCAGTGCGGCCGACGGTCGGTCCGTACGACGACAGACGCTGGGCAGTGCCGTGCCGATGCTGTTGTGATTGTCCCACGGCTGACCGGCGAGGAAGAGCTGCACGAACCGCACGCCGCGTTCCACCAGACGACGGGCGATCAGACAACGCGTGCCGTATTCCCGCGTGACGTCATCGTTCAGACCGTACATTTTTTGAGTCGACTGAGTCTCCTGGCTGATATCCAGTGCCTCGCCGGCGGCGGTTTGCATGCGCGCGGCCAGTTCATAGCTGGCGATGCGGGCATCCAGATCAGATTCTCCGGGAAACCTGGCTGCGTGCTTGCGGTTGAGAGCCTGCAGGAACGTCAGGTTCTGACGCTGCGGTTCGCCACGCAGATGCGCGGCCGCATCGAGGTTCAGGATTCGCGGCTCCCTGGGCCGTAACACCGTCCCCTGGAACAATGGCGGCATGAACCCGCTGGACCAGTTATTGACTCCATCCACCGGATGCCCGCCGGGGTCTGTCAGCACCATGTATGCCGGCAGGTTCTGAGTTTCCGATCCCAGTCCGTACAACAGCCACGACGCATAATGCGGTCGACCGAGGACGCCCGGAATTCCGCCGTGGAAGTAACGAATGGAAACTTCGTGCCCGTTGGCACCCGTGTGCATGCTGCGGACGAGACAGATGTCGTCGGCAATCTCGCCGATGTGTGGCAGCAGCTCGGACAACTCAGTGCCGCAGTCACCGTGTTTTCTGAATTTCCATTTCGTGCCCAGCAGCTTCTTACTCGCCGCATTCGCAAAGCTGTACTGCACGTCACCGGTGTAGTCCATACCGTCGAACTTCGACAGCTCCGGCTTCGGATCCGTAAGGTCCATATGAGCCGGTCCGCCATGCTGGAAGAGCGAGATCATTGCCTTCGCCCGCGGCTCCAGGTGCGACTGCTTTCGGTCGAGGTCGAATGTCGGCTTCTTTTTCGGGACATTCTTCGGCGTGGCAAACGCCCGTTCCTGGTTGAGCAGCCAGGCAAATGCCACGCTACCAATTCCCAGCGAGCTGTTGAGGAACTGTCTGCGAGTGGGGGGGCAGGGAGTTCGGAATGGGGAGTGCGGAGTGCGGAGTCTTGCTTCGCTGTTGTCTGTGCCCACGTTTGACATGTTACTTCTCTGACTTTCGGCTTGTTCGAATTGACGCGACGACCATCGACAGGATTTCGTTGGCTTCTTTGATCAGGTCCGCCAGAAGTTCTTCTCGCACGACTTCCGTGTCGATGAGCAGTTCCATCCAGTAGATCGACTCGTCCGCTTCTTCTTCCACGATACCGAGCTTCGCCCGGAATTCTGCCTGGGAACGTGCACGACACGCAGGTGTTGTCGACCTCCGCGCGTAACAACGATCGTCATTTCGCAAGGTCAGTCTGATGGCAGCAGCCTCCTTGATCGTGGCGCACTTGGCCGAGTAGGCGGGTCTGAGATGACATTCTTCGCGCACAGCCTGCAAAGCACATATCGGGAAGTGCCTGTGATTCGATATGAGCCGTCAACATGTATGTACATTACATGATCGACATACGAATCCGTAAGGAGACATGGGGAATGCAGGAAACACAAACACGCTGGCATGGCTCGGTTCTCGTTCAGGACAAGGACCCGGACCTCATGGCAGTCCTTCCGGACTCCAGGGATTCGTCGACCGTTATGATCGGGCTGGGTGCGAGAACGTCAAAGCGGAGTTTTGCCGATTTCTGGATCTGGCCTGCAACGATCGGTCCAGACGGAACGATTCAGTAATTCACGAAGGGCAACTATCACACTCACAACCAGAACATAGGAGAGAAAGATAAGGGCAAGTTCAAACCTGATCTGGAGGTCATCCTTCCACCGGGATTCATCGCAACGGGCTGGTCAGTCAAAGTTGAAGGCAACACGGTAGCCAACCTGAGGCTGTACGCTCGCGCGTGGGACCCTGTGACCCGTCAACTGGTCGGGCCCGTGAAGAAGTTTGTTGCTAAGGATGAAGACAAGTGGGACCGGGACTCGCCTCCTAAGAAAGAAAACCACGTTCTGGTCGGTGTCGGTGCCCATGTGCATCATTCCTCGAAAAAGAAGGATGACTACTGCAGTCGCATCGCCGCCCGCTACGCCAGTCTGGTCACACCGACGGTCCCGCGTCCGCCTGTTTACACTCTCAGCGAGGAGATACTGCGCCATTACGCTCCTCTCGTTTTTCTGAACTCCGAGGAGGAGTTCTTTCCCTGCACAACCGAGTTCTATCTCAGCAACGCTGCTCTGGAGGATGAGAGCGGCAAGACAGTTCTGGACCCGGTCATTGACCCAAAGGCCGGAAGGCGTGATGCCAGTCAGCTGCCCGGTACCACGCTGGGCAAACGTGACAAATATCAGACGCCCTTGCATGACGGGAAGATCTGGCGCAACGGAGAATTCAACGCACCGTGTTACGGTTATCATCAACCAATTTTCTGGAAGAATCAGGACTGGGATGTTCTGCATTACTTCTTCTTCTACGCCTACAACGGCGCAACTGACATCATCAAATCCTTCGGCAAGCATGAAGCTGACTGGGAACAGATGATGATCCTCACACCGAAGAATTCCACGCCGGGAAACTGGACGCAGCCAAAGTACGTCTACGTTGCCGGACATACCGGTGGGAATCGTCTGGAATGGAAGGACGTCATTAAGTTCGCAGACCCACTCGATGGTCACGAGCGCCCCGTCGTGTTTTCAGCTCAGTCGTCTCATGCGACCTATGCTGATCCCAAAGATCACGGACGGATCTTCAATCTCAAGTGGTTGCTGATGTTGATCCCCGGCACTTTTGTTGTTGGTGACGTGTATGTGGCCACGGACCGAACGGACACGGGATGGCCCTGGCCCACCTGGGATCGGATTGTCGATGTCGGATGGGATAAAGATGCCTTCAGCAACCAGGCTGCCTACGACGCCTATCAGCCGCCAGCGGGATGCGAGTGGATGAAGTACTACGGGCGATGGGGAGATGAGAATATCACCGGCCCCGCACACAACGTCGACTGGCGTCAGCAGGACTACGGAAACCGCGAGTGGCCGGCGCGCGAATGGTGAGTCTGGCGGCTGATTCAGGTTGGTTCGCTGGCTCCGAGATCTTCCACGTGGCTGGCAAATCGCTGGTCCTTCCTGGCCAGTTTGTGCCAGTGAGTCATTGCGATTGCGGCCTTCATTCTGAAGCAGATGAAATCCTCGGCTGAATGGGTTGCTCTTGGAGCCCGCAGCCGGCCGCGCTCCTCAACAGCGGTGTTGACGCGGTCGTCATCTGGGAACAGCACCTACAAGGTACAGGATCTGCTGCGGGGTAAGGCCGTCAGACTGGACACGTCCCGCATTCCTGGCAGGTGCAGTAACACTTGGACGAGGCACTTGATCCCTTCGAAGAAGTGACGCGAGCCGCACGATCCTCTATTCACAGCTGAGTGAACTGAGGGACGAGGACGGCAAGCCTATTGATCCACTGGCGTATCGCCGGCTCCTTAGTTCGACTTCCACAGTAGCGGTCACCACTTGCGAACGCATTGGAACGTGACATTCAGGAGAGCACGGGAAGCTCGACTTCGAACCGCGACTCGTCGTCCGTTTCGGTGACGGTAGTGTCCGGGGTGCCGAATTCAATCGCGTCTCTTGAAGCGTCGACGGCCGCTATGACCGGAGCGGGCTCAGCGGATTTGCTGACGCCCAGACCGAAGAGCGTCAGTTTGACGGTCCGCGCGAAACCACTCAGCGAACCGAATGTCGCCGCCACCGCGCTCGGTTCGTAGCCGGAATGCACCATGCAGTCAGTACACTTCGCGTTTCCGCTGCAGTGACCGTACGAGTCCCAGTCAGTCGATTCCATCAGCTCGCGGAAGGTTTCAACGTGGCCTTCCTGCAGCAGGTAGCATGGCTTCTGCCAGCCGAACAGATTGAATGTCGGGTTGCCCCACGGCGTACATTCCAGTTCGACGTGCCCGCGCAGGAAGTCAAGAAACAGCGGCGACTGATTGAATCTCCAGCCGCGTTTCGCGCGATCCAGAATCTGCCCGAACAGACGCTGCGTTTCGCCGCGATGCAGAAAGTGCTCCTGGTCCGGCGCTTTTTCGTACGGATAACCGGGTGAGACCATCATGCCCTCGACACCGATCTCCATCAGTTCGTCAAAGAACTGGCGGCAGATCTCGGGATCGGCATCGTTGAACAGAGTCGAGTTTGTCGTGACTCGAAATCCGCTCGCGACAGCGGCACGGATGGCCTGCACGGCGACTTCATAAACTCCACCGCGGCAGACGGCGCGGTCGTGTTCGATCTGCGGTCCGTCCAGATGCACGGAAAACGTCAGGTACTTTGAGGGCGTGAAGCGATCGAGATGTTGCTCGAGCAACAGGGCGTTCGTGCAGAGGTAAATGTACTTCTTTCGCTCGACAAGTCCCTCGACGATCTCGTGAATCTGCGGATGCAGCAGCGGCTCACCGCCGGGAATCGACACCATTGGCGCGCCGCACTCTTCGACCGCGTGAAAGCACTCGTCTGGCGTGAGGTGCTTCCGCAGAATGTCGACGGGATGCTGGATCTTGCCGCAGCCGGCACACGCCAGGTTGCAGCGGAACAGCGGCTCAAGCATCAGTACCAGTGGATATCGCTCGATGCCCCGCAGCTTGTTGCGCAGCACGTAACTGGCCACCGTCCACATCTGCGAAACCGGAACCGTCATTCGTGTCTCCGTCAGGCCAGTTGAGTCCCGCCAGCAGGCGGCGTGTGCCAGGGCACGCCGCGTGAAGGCGGACTCCGGCAACAGACGGCGGGCTGATATCAGCTTTGCAGAAGTGTGTCAGCGCGGATCCGGACACTCGCCGCAATCCGCTTCGAACCGTAGACTTCGGTCAGTTCAGCGGCCAAGCCGTCGCGTTGGGGTTCGAGTGTCACATTAGAAGCGGAATGCGTCATGCCCGTGTGGCTGGCAGTCGGAATCGGAGGTTTTCTGGGGGCGATTACCCGCTACCGGATCAGCGAATCCCTGTCTCAATGGTGTGAGCAGAGATACGGCCGCCCCTATCCGCTGGGCACATTCGTGGTCAACGTAATCGGGTGCCTGCTCATTGGACTGCTAATGACGGTCGTCCTCGAAAAACGACTGTCGGAGAACACGCAGAAACTGCTGATCACCGGTGGACTCGGTTCGCTGACGACGTTTTCCACGTTCGGGCTGGATGCGGTTAATCTGTTCCGCGAGGGCAAAGCGGTTCTTGCACTTGGATACGTGGCCGCGAATCTCGTTATCGGGCTGTTAGCCGTCCTGGCCGGCCTGAGCATTGCGAAATTGTTCATCCGTTAAGACAACCATCCTGGCCCGCGAGTCGGCCAGACTGGAGACACACGTTGAGTCACGACACGTACGCAAATCCGCTGATCTCCCGATACGCGTCGCGCGAGATGTCCGAGTTGTGGTCGCCACAACGTCGCCACTCGACATGGCGCCGGTTATGGGTTGCGCTGGCGGAAGCCGAACGCGAGCTCGGTCTCGACATCTCCGCCGAGCAGATTGCGGAGCTGAAGGCTCACGTCGACGACATTGATTTCGACGCGGCTGCGAAGCACGAGCGGAAACTGCGTCACGATGTGATGGCGCACGTGCATGCGTATGGCGATGTTTGCCCAGGCGCGAAAGGCATCATTCATCTGGGCGCCACAAGCTGTTTCGTGACCGACAACGCTGACCTGGTTCTGCTGCGTGAAGGACTGGAACTCGTTCGCAATCGTCTGGTCGGAGTCATCGACGCGCTGGCCAGCTTTGCGGACGAGTATCGCGACCTGCCGACACTCGGATTCACTCACCTTCAACCAGCTCAGCCGACCACAGTAGGAAAGCGAGCGACGCTGTGGTGTTACGATCTGGTTCTGGACCTGGAAGAGATTGAGCATCGCATCGCCGCTTTGCAATTTCGTGGCGTGAAAGGCACGACCGGAACGCAGGCGACATTCCTGACACTGTTCGGCGGCGATCACGGCAAGGTCGAGCAACTGGATCGTCTGGTCACGCAGAAGCTCGGCTTTGAATCGACGTATGCGGTGACAGGGCAGACCTACAGTCGCAAGATTGACTCGCAGGTCCTGCGGTCTCTGTCAGGTGTCGCCGAATCCTCACACAAAGCCGGTTCCGACATCCGCATTCTGCAGGGACGAAAAGAGATCGAAGAGCCGTTTGAGAAGAACCAGATCGGCTCATCGGCAATGGCCTACAAACGCAACCCGATGCGGTCTGAGCGAATGTGTTCGCTGGCCCGGTTCGCTTTGAGCCTGCAGTCCAGCGCCGACCAGACGGCGGCTACGCAGTGGCTGGAACGGACACTCGACGACAGCGCGAATCGACGATTGACCATCCCGCAGGCGTTCCTGTCGATCGACGCTGTCCTCATTCTGTACCGCAACATCGCCAGCGGGCTGGTGGTATACCCGAAGATGATCGCAAAACATCTTGCCGAACAATTGCCCTTCATGGCGACCGAGGAATTCCTGATGGCTGGCGTGCAGGCCGGTGGTGACCGTCAGGACTTACACGAACGCATTCGCCTACACAGTCAGGAAGCGGCGCGACAGGTCAACGAACATGCGGAGGCAAACGATCTGATCGAGCGGCTGCAGTCCGATCCCGCTTTCGCCAGTGTCGACCTGACGGGAGATCTGGATGCCCGTCGATTTATCGGCCGTGCTCCTGAACAGGTTGATGAGTTTCTACGCGACATCATCACTCCCATCCGCGAACGGTACCCGAACGCCGACACTCAGGTGACCGGTGACGTGACCGTGTGATGCAAGTTACCAGTTCGTGAAGAGGTCTCCATCATGAATCAGACCTCAGACATCCCCATCGTGGACGTTTCGCCGCTGACGGAATCGACATCGAGTGCCGACGCCGTGGCCACGGCGATCCGGAATGCGTGCTGCGAATCCGGCTTCTTCTATGTCACAGGTCACGGCGTGAGTGACACGCTGCAGCGTCGTCTGGAAGACTTGAGCAGCCAGTTCTTCGCCCTCGATCAGGCGCGGAAAGACGACATCCGCATGGAACGAGGCGGACGTGCCTGGCGTGGTTACTTTCGTGTCGGTGAAGAATTGACGAGCGGTCGACCCGACCGGAAGGAAGGGCTCTACTTTGGGGCCGAACTAAGTGACGACCATCCGAAGGTTGTGGCCGGAGTGCCGCTGCACGGCCGCAATCTGTTTCCGGACATCCCGTTGCTTCGCGAAACCGTACTGGAATACATGGATGCGATGACGCGGCTGGGGCATACGCTGATGGCTGGCATTGCTCTGAGTCTGGGTCTCGACGCGTCGTACTTTCGCGACGACCTGACAGCCGACCCGTTGATTCTGTTCCGCATTTTCCACTATCCGCCGCAGGTGTCAGCGAGTGAATCAACAGACGAGTGGGGCGTCAGTGAGCATACCGACTACGGACTGCTGACCATCCTGCGACAGGATGAATGCGGAGGGTTGCAGGTCAAGTCGCGGTCACGGTGGGTCGACGCCGTTCCGATCCCGGATGCGTTCGTCTGCAATATTGGTGACATGCTCGACCGTATGACCGCCGGCCTGTACCGATCGACTCCGCACCGTGTCAGAAACGTCAGCGGTCGCGGCCGGTTGTCGTTCCCATTCTTTTTCGATCCGGGCTTCGACGCGATAATCCGACCAGTCCCGACCAACCACGCCGCAAGTCTCGATGCCGATTCACGCTGGGATGACCAGAACATTCACGAGTTCGAGGGAACGTACGGCGATTACGTTCTCGCAAAAGTGTCGAAGGTATTCCCCGACCTTGGTGGCAATGCACTGTGAGAGCGTGCAGCCTGCGGCGCTACTCGCGGTATGTCGCAAACGACCTGGCAGTTTCCCATAGCGATACTTCGATCACGGGAAACCCCTGGTTCTTTGTGTAATTGTAGATGAGCCGCGCGATCGTCTCGGCGGTCGGGTTGTCCGGCAACAGAAACAGTGGCTCACCCAGTTCCCGCAGGAACGGCACCGCCGGATCGGTTTCGTTGAGGATCATGCGATGATCCAGCTCATTGTCGATCCACGCGCGGACGGAATTCTTGATGTCCGAGAAATCGATGAGCATGCCGCGATCGTCGAGGCCCTCTCCTTCGAGCACGATGACCGCCTTGCCATTGTGTCCGTGCAGATGCCGGCACTTCCCCGAATAATTCAGGAGTCGGTGGCCGTAACAGAATTCGATGTTCTGGGACACTCGGAACATTGCGTTTCACAATAGTTAAGCAGGTCTCGCTCAGTCGCTGTTCTGAACGCAACGAACTATCTGCGGCCCTTGCCTCGTTTTCCGCCGCCCTTCTTGCCACCTGCCTGGCCCGGACCCGTCGGCGGTGTATTGCCTGTTCCCTGGCCGCCGCGCTGTGGTTCAACCTGCTGCGACATTTCGGCGGCTTCCTGGAGTTGCTTGAACAGTCGGGCGAGAATGCCATCCTTCTTCGGCGGTTTGTTCTTCAGGGCTTCCTCGTCAACGGGCTTTTCCGGCAAGTACTCCAAGAGCTTACGCTCAGACATGCCCCACAAGCTGGAAGCAATGAAGTACACGCACAGACCGGCCGGCACGTGATAGAACATGAAACCGAAGAGAAACATCATGCCATTCATCATCTTCTGCTGCATCGCCATCTCGTCGGTCGTGGGCGGCGGCATGAACATCTTCTGCTGAGCGTAGAACAGAGCCACTGTCAGGATTGGCAGCAGATTGAATTCGGAACCGAGGAATGGCAGCTCCGGCATCGACGACAGTGCATCGGGTGCGGCCAGGTTGTCGATCCACAGGAACGGCGCCATTCGCAGATCGACCCAGTTATTCAGCGCCTGATACAGGGCAATGAAGATGGGGAGTTGCAGGAACACTGGCAGGCAGCCCGCGAATGGATTGAAGCTGGCTTTGCGATACAGCTCCATCTGAGCCTGTGCGAGCTTCTGTTTATCGTCCTTGAACTTTTCCCGGATCTCCATGAGCTGCGGCTGCAGCTCTTTCATTTTCTTCGCACTCAGAGCCTGCTTCTTCGAAATCGGGAACATGCAGCCGCGGACGATCATCGTCAGCATGATAATCGCCACACCGAAAGGGGCTCCCCAGCCATGGAACGTGTCCAGTAGCCAGACCATTACGTGGCTGATGCCCGCGAACCAGCCAAAGTCGATGATGGCATCGGCCTCGTAGGTCTCCAGCAATTCGCGACGCTTCGGTCCCAGGAACATCTGAAAGCGGTGTTCCACCACACCGTCCGGCGGCAACTCGAGTTCGACCGAGGTCAGCTCGACACTGATATCACTGCGATCACGGAACTCGGTATTCACCTTCAGAACGGTAGGCTTCGATCCGGAGAACCATGAAAGTTTCTGCTGTGGTTCCGCGGGAACAACAATCGCAGCGAAGTACTGAGTATCAACGCCGATGTAGCGGAACGGCTGTGACCAGGTTTCGACTTCCTCGTTCTCGTGATCTTTGGTGAGCTGTCCGGCGGTCAGAGTTTCCGCGGAGATTGAGCCGGACTCGCCGCTCAGGAAGCCGGCTTTGATGTCGCGGAATTTACGCGCGTTTTCTTCGTTCTCAAGTGGCAACCCGGCCGGCCCCTGGAGAACGTAGGTGGCAAGCTGCGGCTTACTCGACAGATTGCGAATCTGTAGTTCGACATCAAGTTGTGAGGCCAGTGAGCTGGTGTCCCGAATATTCCCCGCCTGAAGCTGCTCGGGTGGAACTCGATTCAGCCGGAAGATCTTTCGAATCTCCAATTGCTCGTCTGGAGAACGGATGCGGAAGGTCGCCGTGGCCTTCGTACGGGCTGCGTCCGGGTCATCGATCGTTTCCAGCAACTCCCAGTCAAGCGTGCGCAATGACGCGGTGGGGGCCAGGTTTCTGAACTGATCGTCAATCACAGCGATGTCGACATCAAACGTGTGAGCGAGTCGCTTTCTGGCACCTTCGTCGTCGATCCGGATGCGCAGGTTGTTGCCCAGGAGCTGAAGCTGCGGCGGCGGATCAAGTTTGTCCGGGTTCTTCGCAACGGGATAGCGAGGGTCATTCAGGGTCGCCGATACGACAGCTGCACCCGTGCTGGTCAGCTCAATCGCCAGTGTGTATCCCGTGGCCGGATCAAGCGAACCGAGTGTGACCGTTTGCCGTGGATGATTCGGAAGACGACTTTCGGGCTCTGCAGGATCTTCCGGTTGATCTGGTACCGGCTCAACCGGTGCTTCACCAGGATTTCCGGCCTGCGCGATCGCGGGTCCCTCTGGCTGTTCGCCAGGCGCAAGCACATCCTCGGCCTGTTGCTTTGGCTTGGGCGGGGGAAACAACCCCGGAAACAGCACTGGCCCGACTGAAAACCAGCCGAGCCATGTCACTACCACCAGGACGCTGAACGTCAGCAGGCGTCTCTGTTCCATTGTCTTGTGCGTTAGCGTCCGTCTTTAAGACGGTCTCCCAGGAAGTTGTCGAGTTCGGGGATGGCGTAGATCTTTTCGGCAGTCTGATCTACGTCGTAAACGACTCGGCGGTACGTGAGCTGAGTTCCATCGAGAATGACGTACGACGAATTCGGGACGCCGTTCCGCGGCTGCCCCACCGAACCGACATTAACGAGATGCTTCTGTGTTGTCCCGAGGTCGTATGAGAAGTCCACTTCTTCCGGCGTAAGGAAATTCATGTCCTCGGTAAAGATTCCCGGGATATGCGTGTGCCCCTGGAAACAATCTTTTTCGACCAGCGCAAAAATCCGCTCCATCTTCCGCTGGTTGTAAATGTCCTCAGGGAAGACGTACTCGTTCAGCGGATTTCTCGCCGACCCGTGCACAAAAAGCCGTGTTTCTTCTTTTGTTGTGCGGGGCAGTTCACCCAGAAACTCCCAGCGGCTCTGACTGTCCTCACCTTGCTCCAGCACCGATCGTGTCCAGAAAATGGCGCGTTCGGCTCCGGCGTTAAAGCCCTCGGGATCGAACAGAGCCCCCTGGTCGTGGTTGCCCAGCAAAGACATCGCACAGTGTTCGCGGACGCGGTCGATGCACTCACGTGGATTGGGCCCGTACCCGACGATGTCGCCCAGGCAGTAAATCTCTTCGATTCCCTGCTCTTTAATGTCGGCCAGGACCGCCTCGAGGGCTTCGAGGTTTCCGTGGATGTCGCTGATGATGGCTCTCAAGGAAACACTCCGTTCACACTTCGGCACACGGCCTTTCCGGCAACTGATGACACGGGACGGTCGTCTTTCGTTTGTCGGCAGTTTCGATCCGGGTTCGACCGGAATCTGTGGCTGCAACTCAGAATGTGAAAAACCGGTGTACGGAGACAGTCCGGAATCTTAGTTGTCCTGCTCAGAACCGGTCAAGCAGCGCACTCCAATCCGCGTATGCCACATACGTTCATATCCGACTATACTTGCCGCAATGTTACAGTTTGTCTGTAACTGTCGGCAAGTGCGACAACCGGAGACCACCCCACCGCCCTAACCCGTCTGGGTTGATGCAGTTGCGTTAATGCGGCCAGCCGCACTCGTGACAAACCGTCTCCCCGTATTCTCGCTCCACCACCGTGTTGTAAAACTTGCCTGCGCCGACCAGGACAAGGCATATGTCCACCGTTGATTCTCACTCGGGTAAGAACGTCACAGTGTGACATCTCCGCATCAGTCGTCCGGTCAGGGTGGCGTGATGCCGGAAGCCGACATCTCCGCGTTGACCAGACGCAACCGCGACCTATGTTTGCGTGCGTCTTGACAACCGATGCAGCCAGCCAACGGTGCGGCGGCAGCACAGGTTGGAAGCAGGCAACAGCTCGCGTGCCGAAACGCGGGATTCCTATGAGGACAACGGTCCAGTTGGACCTGAGGGGGATGAGATGACAACGGAAGTTCACGGTTCGCTGCTGGTCGTTGATGACGACCGACACATTCTGGATGCCATGGCCGATTACCTGCGTGGGCTCGGCCACCGCACAGAGACGGCTCAATCATGCCAGCAGGCGATGGACCGCATGGCCGAATTTCCGTTCCAGGTCGTGATCTGCGACGTCAACCTTCCGGATCGTGATGGCTTCCATCTGCTGGAATGGTCCGTCGAAGCGTGCCCGGATACATCCGTCATCATGCTGACCGGCTACGGCACAATCGAGAGTGCTGTCGAAGCGATTCGCGTCGGGGCATTCGATTATCTGACGAAACCGGTCATCGACGACGAGCTGAATCTTGCGATCCAGCGAGCCCTGGGCCAACGCGCGATTGTCGAAGAGAACAAGCAACTTCGTCAGCAGCTCAACGACCGCTTCGGACTCTCCAGCATCGTCGGTCGCGACTACAAGATGCAGAAGATGTTCGATCTGGTCGAGAGTGTCTCCGACACGCGAGCCACCGTGCTCGTTCTGGGTGAAAGCGGGACAGGCAAGACGATCACCGCCCGTGCGATTCATCAGCTCAGTTCACGAGCGGATCAGCCATTCGTCGAAGTCGCTTGCGGAGCACTGCCGGACACTCTGTTGGAAAGCGAGCTGTTCGGCCACGTGGCAGGCGCTTTCACCGGAGCAGTGCACGACAAGATCGGAAAGTTCCTGCAGGCCGACGGTGGCACAATCTTTCTCGACGAAGTCGCGACCGCTTCGCCGAGTCTCCAGGTGAAGCTTCTCCGAGTCCTTCAGGACCGCGAGTTCGAACCGGTCGGAAGCACGACAACTCATAAAGTTGACACGCGATTGATTCTCGCCACCAATGAAGACCTCGAAGAACTGGTCCGCAAAGGTCAGTTCCGCCAGGACCTGTTTTACCGCGTCAACGTCATCTCCCTGACGCAGCCGCCGCTGCGTGAGCGTCTGGGGGACATACCGCTGTTGGTCGAGCACTACCTTGAGCACATGAATGAGCGGAATGGCAAGAACGTGCAGCGATTCGAAGACGCTGCCATTCAGCTTATGCAGCGATACAACTGGCCGGGCAACGTTCGGGAGCTGGTTAATGTCGTTGAGCGAGCGGTCGTGCTTTCACAGAGTGAAGTGATCGGCGTCGACGACCTTCCGGAATCACTGCGACGCGAAGATCCGAACCGCAACACGGTGGAATTGCCGGGCGGACCTCGTTCGCTGAGAAACGCACTGGTTGCACCCGAGCGACAGATCATTCTGAACGCCCTGGAAACAAACGGCTGGAATCGCCAGAAGACATCAGCCGCTTTGGGCATCAACCGGACGACGCTCTACAAGAAGATGAAAAAGTATGAAATCTCGTTCGAGCACCAGCTCATGCACAGTTGAGTGAAGGCCAGAGATTCGAATCACACGCAAGCCCGGTTCATTGAACCGGGCTTGCGTTGTTTCTACAGGTCTTCAGGAACCGGCGTGAGACTCAATCCAAGTGCAGCAGTCGCGGCATCAAATCCCACACCAGCCATTGACGAGATATCAAGCATTTGCCCTGTGACCGGATGAGCGATCTGCAACCGGATTGCCGCCAGCAAGAGCCGGTCGATGTGAAACGTCTCGTGCAACATCGTGTTGTGCCGGTGATCACCATGCTTCGGATCGCCGATAATCGGGTGAGAAATGTGCTTGCAATGCCGACGAAGCTGATGTCGTCGACCTGTTAACGGATGCAGCCGGACCAGTGAGTAGCGACTCGTTGGGTACCTGCCCATTGAGTTGGGAATTTCACAGCGGTCGAGTGTCTCGAACTCTGTGACGGCATCCTGCGGCAGTTTGTCGCGGTCCGCATCCGGGTGCGTGATGCGGTCGGGATGCTCTTTCAGTGGCTTATCAATCACGCCTGAATCGTCCGTCCAACCACGAACGACAGCCAGATAGTATTTGCTCGTTGTGCGTTGCCCGAACTGAACCGTCAGATCGTGAGCCGCCTGGGAATTCAGGCCGAAGATCAACACTCCGGAGGTCGGACGATCGAGGCGATGCACAGTGTAAACACGCTGGCCAATCTGCCGACTCAGTAGAGACACTGCATTTTCGCGGGCATGCACGTCGATCTTACTACGATGCACCAACAGCCCGGGCGGTTTGTTGATGGCGACGCAGTCGTCGTCGTGATAGAGGATCTCAAGCGGCACGATTTATAAATCCTGAGATCGATCGATGCGTCCGGCGATCATCGAGCCGAGTAACCGCAGAAATCCGTTTTCCACCTGCATACGAATACGAAAACCGTTTTCAATGGCCTTCGCGTCGACGCGCAGAACATCACTGCCGGCTTCGTTGAATGCTTCCAGAGCCATTTCACCAAATCGTCCCCGGTTGCCCCGTCTCGGATTTTCACCGCCCGGGTTTTCACGTTCGGGATTCCGCATGCGAACGAAATGGTTCATGTTCAATACGAATTGGAACGGTTTCGTGTCCTGAAGTGGTGGTGGCGAGCCCTGGCTGTCCGTGACTTTGTCAATGATTGCTTTCAGCGTGGGAATAGCATCGTCCCCTCCGATGGCAAACCACACGGCGTTGTTGCCAGTCCCAACATAAAGTGCCGGCTTGTCACCAAACAGGCGCCGGTCGCGCTGGTTCGGCTCTTCCTTTCCAATCAGACGATGAAACACGACGTCGCCGTGCGAGGCGACAGACAGTTCAATGTCAGTGTTGCTTTCGCTCTTTCGGGCGCGTTCCAGCAGGTCCGTCAGGCCAATGCCGAAGTCACTGGCATCCAGCAGTTTCACTCCACCCAACAATACGAATTTCTCCGGCGGCTCGCCGAACATCTGCACGAATCCATCCAGATGTCCTTCCCGGACGGTCGCGCGTAGAGAGCTGAACATCGCTTTGATTGTCTCAAGCTGTGGAATGTCTTCCGGTAATGTGTCCGCGGGGAGTTCTGCGATTCCGCGATTCGCTTCCGGTTCACCAAACTTGACCATCGTGAGAAAGGTTTTCCTGTCCGCTTCAGCCAGATTCGCTGAGTAGGAAAGCGACATGGGCACGGTTTCGTCGATTGCCGCGTGGAAGTAACTGGGAGTTCCAGTTGCCTCAAGAAGTTGGCCGGCGAAATCTGAATCAGGCACGGCGCGAACAGTCACTTCGAGATACGCATGCTGCTTGAGCTGATCCAATTTGAAGCCCAGCGTGACTTCCTCACCATCGGTCAGCAAGTTCTCGACGAAGCGGAAATTGGATTCGGCACCGGCCCGTCGCATTTCATACGCGGCGACAGGCTCGTTGTCTCGCTGCTGCATGGAGGCTTGTGATGAAGCCCGAATCGTGGCGAGCACCAGTTTGCGGACGGACTTCGACGTCTTCGCCAGATTCGCCGAAATGCAGATGTCGTATCGATTACTCAGTCCACCAGCGAAAGCTTCCGGCCGAGCGAAATCGCGGTCGACGCTATCGAAACTGGCTCCGATGTAGGCGTATCCGTCGTGCAGCATGATGTGCTGTTTTACGCCATTTCGCGGAGTCAGTTCGTAGAAGCCCTCCTCGTTGGGAACGGCATCAATCTGCGCACCCACTGTAGCCACGGTCTGAGTCAGCTCGCCGATGTCACTGACCGGCAGGTAAGCGACCGGAATCGGCAGCGGAGCGAGTCCTTCCGACAGGAAGATCATCAACCCGGCCGGAGACTCGTGATTGAGTCCCTTGAGGTCGCGAAAGTTGGCCAGTTGGGCGTTTATCAGGTCTGAGATTTCCGGCCGGTCGATCAGATTGAACAGGAAATCAACGTGACCTCGGGCCCGATCGATGCTGGCCAGGTTGATCGTCAGCACTGGCCACGCAGCGGTTTCATCGGTCGCTTCAGCTTCCGTGTCCTGAGCGTGGACGGCGACACTGCACAGGCTGACTGCGGCCAACAGCAGACAGACCCAGACTCGGTAAGTTGTTTTCACAGGAAATTCCTCATGCAATATTAGTCATGATTCGCGAACAAGCCCATTGAACAACACTTTGGCGTGTGGGTTTCTGGCTGGGCGAGAAGCAAAACAAGAAACCGGTACGCACTACCCGACGTCCCATTGCACAGTTTCATTGGACAACGCACAACCGACAGGATTCCGCGGCGGTTGGCACGAGCCAGGTCGCCTGTTCCGACAGCAATTCCAGAATCAAATTGCCGCAGCGCATGGAAAAACCTGGCTTCGATGGTCATCAAAAGCCGGGTCTTGTTGTGCCAATCAACTGCCGCCGATGTCAATCGTCAGCGAAGCACTTCGAATCTTGTCGCGTCGCCGGTCCGCACCAGGAGCAGCAGGCCTTTTTTCAAGTCAGCGTTTTTCAGAGCTGCGTTGAACTCGTCCGTGCCTTTGACCGCCTCGTTTCCGACTTTCTCGATCACATCTCCGGCGCGTAGCTTGCCGTTTGCTTTGCCGTCGCCGTCCACAGAACTGACGACGACACCACTGTCAGCTTCAACTTTAAGCTGTTCCGCAAGTTCCGGCGTGATCTCTTGAACCTCGAATCCAAAGTCCTCGACTGTGATTCGATCGTCCGCCTCTTCCCGACGTTCGCGCTGCGGGCGTCCCATCACGCGGGCCAGCGTGTAATCGTTCGGCATTTCCTGGAGCACTATCGGAAGTCGCTTACGGTCACCATCACGCAGAATCTCAACGGTGTACTCTTTGTCGAGCTCCAGCTTCTCAACGATTCCCTGCAGACTGCGGGGACTCGTCACCTGCGAACCATTCAGGGACAGCACGACATCGCCTTGCGTCAGACTGGCTTTGGCACCCGGCGACTCCGGGAGCACCTGAGTCACAATGGCTCCCTCACCAACTCGTACACGCAGTTGCTTCGCCAGGTCGCTCGAGATCTGCTGAATGCTGATACCGATGTAGGCTCGCGTGACGCGGCCTTTTTCAACGAGTTGGTTGACCACCCACAACGCCATGCGGCTGGGAACGGCGAATCCGATGCCGTCAAAGCCGCCGCTGCGTGACGAGATGGCGGTATTCACGCCAATCACGTCGCCGTGCAGATTCAGCAGTGGACCGCCGCTGTTACCGGGATTGATCGCGGCATCGGTCTGCAGAAAATCCTCACGTTCCGCAATCCCCGGTCCGCGACCCTTCGCGGAAATAATGCCCGATGTGACAGTCAATTCATGACCAAACGGGTTCCCGACGGCGATCACCCAGTCACCGATTTGAGCGCCATCGCTGTCGCCGAACTTGAGTGTCGGAAGCGGACCGCCAGCATCGATCCGGAGGATCGCGATGTCGGTTCTCGCGTCGGTCTTAACTTCGGTGCCGCGAAATTCTCGCCCGTCGTGCAGACGCACAACGATCTCGTCGGCGTCCGCCACGACGTGGTTGTTCGTCGCGATGATGCCGGATGCATCGATAATGAATCCGGACCCCATGCCCTGCTGTGGCGGAGTCTGACGCGGCATACGGCGAAAGAACTCACGGAGTCGCGGATCCGCTCGGAAGAACTCGTCAAGCTGGTCCGGGATCTCGTTGTCGGCAATCTCCCGTGCGTTCTGGCGCGTCTCGATCGTGACGACACAGGGCAGGGTTTCGGCAGCGACGCTGCGGAACACGGTTGAGAGTTCATGAGCGTCTTGAGCCACCACGGATGCCGGCAGGCTGGGTCGCTGGGCCACACTGACGGCAGCGGCTACAAGACAGAATCCACCGATCAAGGCAATCATCCAGTGTGCCTGGGTCCGTAATGCTCGCATGGTCGTTTCTCCCCCATAATCTAACTGTCGAATCCGGAAGCCCCGCCGCCCTCCCACTCCCTGCGACGAGGTGGGTGATCGAAAATTAGCGATCAGACCGGTCGCAGTGAAGCCGGAATTGTCAGCAGGTCCACCATTGATGCACTGGTTACGTTCATCGTGAGTGATTTGTTGAATAACAGCCGTCGAATACCGAGATTCCGTCCCAGAGTGGCGATCATCCGCCGACCGATTTCGGGACATCATCCTCATTCAAAACGACCATGCGCCACGCCCGATCTGAGCCGTGCGAGCCGGACTGTCAGAATCTGACCCATTCTTGACGAAATCCTGGAAGTCCTGGTGATTGACTCATCGTGCCGGCCGCGGAACGGGTAGCCGAGCAACCTCACCGCCGCCACCAGCCACAATGATCTGCCGACCGTCCGGCGTCACCACAAGGCACCACGCGTGAGACTTGATCGCCGGCAGTCGGTGTTCGATCTGAACAGTGTCCGGGTCGATGATCCGTACCTCGCCATCCAGGCCAGCGACCACCAGTCGCGAGCCGTCTGGATACCACGCGACACTTTGCGGCCGTGAGTCGAGCCGTACGAACCGCACCATGCGCCCGATCGTCGGTTGCCAGAGTCGCACCGTCCGATCATGACTGACCGAAGCGAGCATCGGCGGACCGACACTCGTCATTGGACGCACGGCAAGACCAGAGACGGGCCCCGTGTGGTTTTTCAGTGTCCGCTGCAGTTCACCGTCCTCGACCCGCCACACACGGATTGTGTGATCGAGACTGGCCGTGACCAGCACTTCGTTAGACAAAAACTGCACCGCTGCGACGCCGCGCGAGTGACCGCGAATCCGTCGCACGATCTGCCCATCGCCAGGTCGCAACAATGCACAGCTCCCATCCAGACTCGCCAGTGCCAGCAACAAGCCATCCGGCGACCAGACCGCCGCGTAAATCTCATCGTCGGCCAGTTCTGCATATCGCCGCGGCGGTGGTGAATCGTCAGCAGTCGGGAACAGTTCAATGCCACCACTCTCCGCCGGTTCGCCACCGGTCGCAGCCAACCACTTACCATCCGATGAAAACGCCAGCTCATGAATGTGAGGTATCCGTGTCTCAAAACGCGCGTCGTTGATTCCGTTCTGACCACCTGAAATCACAGTGTCGCCATCGGGAGAAATGGCCAGTGCCGTCACGGGAACGTGACTCTGCCCAAGTGCAGTGCCGGAAACCAGCAGCAAGACAATCACCGCAGAGAAGGGCAGGTTGGCCTGAGGCTGTCGGTCGACGTGGTTGATCTCTGACATGCTCAGATTCTCTGCTCCCCAAAGCCAGGCCGTTACTTCGCAGCCATCGACGGCGTGACGTGGTATCGAACTTGCGCGGCTCTATGATGCCGTGGCTGAACTCGAAAAGCTCCGAGTCAATATGGAGCGGCCAGAGCCAATAAATATGGAGCCCCACATGAATGATCGCCTGATTCTACTCATACTTACACTCTCGTTCGTCGCATGTGGCTGCAAGGGTGAAGAGCCGACTCCTGTCAAACCGCCGACAGGTACACCTGTGGAATCCCCGCCGGCGAAGCCTGTTCTGAAATCGACCGAGCCGCATCGTCTGCCGCTTGAATCCGAGCCAGTCATTCAGTTGACCGCCGAAGAAATTCGTGACGGATGGATTCAGCTTTTCGACGGTCAGACACTGGCTGGCTGGCAACCGAATAACGACATCAACTGGCACGTGACTGAAGACGGTGTCATCGAAGCCAGTGAAGGCGAGCCTGGCTTGCTGCTCACAACAGTGCCGTTTGCCGACTACGAACTACGCTGTGATTACTGGATCGAGAAGGACGGCAACAGTGGTGTCTTCCTGCGGTGCGTGCCCGAATTCGCCACCACACCACCGGGACCTTCCGCAGTGACGACGCAGTGTTATGAACTCAACATCTGCGACTCGCATAAGGAGTTCAAGACGGCCTCGCTGGTCGCTCGGGCTCAGCCAACGCATGTGGTCACGGGCGAGGAAGTGTGGAAGTCGTTTCATGTGCGCTGCGAAGGCAACCGCATTCGCGTCAGCCTCGATGGTGAAGAAGTGCTCGATCACACGGACGAAACAGCAGGCGTGCGTCTGAGCGGGCTGATCGGTTTGCAGAAGAACGCCGGGCTGATCCGCTTCCGCAATGTCGCCCTGCGTCCACTTGGCACGAAGTCGATCTTCAACGGGACTGACCTGACGGGTTGGCGTGAAGTGCCAGGATCGAAAAGCGAATTCGCCGTGGTCGACGAGTCGATCGCCCTGAAGAACGGCCCTGGATTTCTGGAAAGTGAGACAGCATGGTCGGACTTCGTGCTCCAGTTCGAATCGAAGATCAACGGTGACGGGCTGAACAGCGGCGTCTTTTTCCGTTTAATGCCTGGAACGGACGAGGCACCATCGAACGGTTACGAATTGCAGCTTGAAAATGTGTTTGCCGACGGCGATCGACGTCAGCCCAAAGACAAAGCCGGTACGGGAGCCATCTTCCGCCGGACGACCGCACGCTGGGTCGTGCCCAACGACAACGAGTGGTTCACAACCACGCTGATCGCAAACGGTCCGCGAATCGCCGTCTGGGTCAATGGCTTTCAAGTGACGGAGTGGCAGGACGAGCGGGAACCGGATCCGAATCCACGTCGCGGGCGGAAGACGGACGCTGGTCCGATCAGTCTGCAGGGTCACGATGAAACGACCGACCTGTCCTTCCGAAACCTACGGGTCGCGGAACTGCCCTGAGAGTTCGTCTCCACAGTTTGTAGTAGCCGGATTTATCCGGCTCGCCCGCCAATGTCAGTGGGCCGAGAGACGTTTCGGAGAACCACCGAGGCCGCTGGCCTTGAGCAGCGTCTCCTGCACTGTCAGGTCGTGCTCGTAGTTGAAGTCGGCATCCTTCTCTCCGCGAACGATCTTCGCCAGATCGGCGGCATCGCCGACATAGCGGCGGTAACCGTTGAATTCGATCGTCTGATAGCCCTTGCTGTACTTTCCGCGATTGGTCGACAGCGCAACGCGGACACCGGGATTGTCCAGCGGCTGAATGTGAAACGTGCCCTCAGTTCCGCACACCACGAAATGTCGCCGCGCAAAGCCGTCAACCTCCATAGCACTCGACTTCACAGTGGCGATCGCCCGCGGATAGACGAGCGTTGCGAGCATGTTGTCGACCAGCGTGTCGTCGATGGACGACGAGTGTTGATTGAAGCCATGAACCTCCGTCGGCTCACCCAGGACGCCGACGACCAGGTCGAGGATGTGGCAGCCCAGCTCGAACATGGTTCCGCCTGCGTATTCAGCGAGCCCGCGGCGGCTGGAGGCGGCAATGACTTTGCTCATCACCGTGTGCACTTCAAACGGTTCGCCCAGCCAGCCTTTCTTCAGAAAATCGCGCATCATCACAACGGCCGGGTTGTATCGATACATGTAGCCCATCTGGACGGCCAGATGCACCTTCGACGCAGCGTCCAGGATACGACGGAACTGCGGCAACGACTCGCCGGCCGGCTTGTCGATGTGAATGTGCTTCCCGGCCGCAACGCAGGTTTCGGCGGTGTCGAGCAAATCACGAACGCGAGTCTCCACCCCCACGACCTGCAGTCCAGGCACGTTCAGCAATTCGTCCTGCGTCATCCACTTCAGATCCCGGTAGGCCGGCTGAGCTTCAGCGCGACGACGCAGCTCAGCATCCGGTTCGACGACACCGACAACTTCGTAATCGTCCGATTCGCGATACACGGACATCTTGCTCGCGTGCGCGTGTCCGACTCCGACCTGCCCGTAACGGATCTGGCTCATGGATTGACCCTGCGTGCGGTAAATATGAATTCTTTACGTCAACCATCAGAATCGTCGCTCATCAGCAGTCCACACCGGCATTATGCGGCCGTCTGGACTGAACTGAAACAACTGGCACGTCCCAGCAGTATCCGGTAGATGATCGAACTTGTCTGATCAAATTGCACGCCCGAATTAATCGCGTCATTTCGCAGGAGTCCCCTGATGTGGAAGTTACTGGCCGTTCTGACTGCGTTCGTTCTGGGGTCCACTACATCATTCGCCCAGGAGGACCGCACCCAGGCTCCCGTTCAGTTCATGACGGACCTGGTTCCGCAGTCGGCTGTCGGAGCATTGCTGTTTCGTAATGTCAACGAGCTGAAGGCGCGAGGTGACGACCTGAGCGCCGAATTCGGCTGGGTTGCCGCGTTCTCCATGATCGGCCAGATGGTCGGTGCGACGCTGCATCTGGGCCCGCAGATTGATGACGATCGCCCGTGTGGCGCGGTCTGGTTTGAGCGTAAGTTCGTGGACGGGTCACGGAGCGGACGATATCCGGTCGCGGTGGGTGTCGCGGTTAAGGACCTCGACAAGGTCGCAATGTTGCTCAAGACCACTCGGGCCGAGCTGGAGCAAGGCACAATCACCGAGGGTAAAGGCGAACTTGGATACAAGAAGCGGTACTGCCAGTTGCATGGTGATTACATCTGGATTGCCAGCGACAAAAGTCTGTTTCCCATCGTGCGAGCCCGGAAGCCGTTGACCGAGCTGATCCCCGCAGCACGCCGCGAGGCAGTGCTTGCTGCCGACATCATTGCCGCGGGGAACGCCGCCTCCGACGAAATCGATGGCGGAGCCATGTTTGCAAAACAGTCCGGCGACTGGATCGAAAAGAACGACGACCTCGACCCGGAAGAAAAAGAAGCCGTCAAGGAGTTTTTCTCGACGTTCAAGGCCGTGACCTGGGCTCTGCTCAGCGTGCGCGTCGATCGGGGGCTGGCGTTCAACTTCGACGTCATCTTTGATCCGAAGTATCACGACGCGATCCAGACCGTGATACGGCGATTCAATCCCAATGACATTCCATCGACGTTACGGGGGTTGCCAGATGCGGACGTACTGGTGACTCACGCAGCCCATGTCGAAGGCGAGACCTCGCTGCCGGCGATGGCCGTTCTGGCTCGCGAGGCATCTCGCACGTTCACCCCCAGCCTGAAGGGTTTTGATCGGCACAAGTTTCTAAGCGAGGTCCAACAGCTTGAACTGCTGGGCTTGTTCGGCGAAGTGTGGGGACGCGTCCGCGCCTATCGCACGGCCCTGTATCGCAACGCGACGCCGGAAACACACGGCATGGCCAGTCTTGTCGCTGTGCTGGATTCCGACGATGCCGAACAACTTCTCTTCGAGATGCGTGACCTGGCTGGACTGATCGACGGAACCGGGCTGCCGCTCACACCGCCGGGCGAAGCCCTGCCACCGGTAACCGAACAGGTCATTCGGAACCTGGTCCGCAAACTCGGAGATCGAAGCTACACCGTGCGGCAATCCGCAACGACCCGTCTCACGCTGATTGGAGAGCCCGCGCTGTCGATGGTTGAAGCCGCGCAGCAGAGTCGTTCTCTGGAGGTCAAACGCCGAGCGCAGCGAATCGCCGAGCGAATTGGTCTCAAAATCAAGCAGGCCCGCGATGAGGCACTGAAGCCTGGGATCATTCGCGAGGCAAAACCAACGTTCGTGCTTCACAGCTCGGCGGAGCGGCGTGTTGGTCACGCAGTCCACGTCGTTGAAATGCAAACGGCGCCGGGATCAAAGGTCGAGGCGCAGTTACGAGTCCTCCTCGGTCCGGGCTGGCGACAGATTCGACTCGTCCCGGATGGAGAACGCCTGGTGGTGCTGCTCGGTTCCGATGTGTCACTGCTGGATCGTACGTTGAAGAATCTGGACACCAACGCTCCCGGCCTGGCTGCTGCTCCTTCGCAGCGAATCGCAACAAGCCCCCTGCACCCGCGCCGTGGTGCGGAGTTTCGGATTGGAATCAGCCGCCTGATGGATTTGGTGACGCCGAAGGCTCCCAGCGAGGAAGCCGATGACAAAGCTGACCAGGCTAAGAACGGTGACCAGGCCGAAGATGCAGAGCTCACGGGAATCGGCCTGACAGTCCAGCCGGACTTCGTACTGCTTCAATGGCGAATTTCGATTGCCGATTTGAAGCGGGCACGCTCCTGGTGGTTCTGACGAGAAACAACAACGCTGGCGATTCTGGCCGGTCATTCCTGACCGCCTGCGGAACACCCTTGTCCAATTGCCTTCTCTGTGGGCATCATTACATCCGCGCTGGCGGTCAGTTCGCGGCGCAATCAACTCATTCAACCCGATCGGGGTCCGTCATGGCTCTTCAGTCCCGTTGTCCACACTGCCGCAAGACACTCAAGCTCAAATCGAAGTCCGCGTTCGGGAAGCAGGTTCCGTGTCCGAAATGCGGTGAGCGATTCACCGTCAAGCCGTTCAAAGCGCCTGCACCAGAACCCGAAGATGAGTGGGAAGACGAAGGCTACGAAGAGGCCGGCTACGAAGACGACTACGGTGATGATTACGGCGACGGAGACGATTACGGGGCGCCCGCACCAAAGCGTTCGTCCGGTTCGAAGTCTGGCTCGAAGAAGAAAAAGAAGAAGAAACGGGGCACGGGCACGCCCGCGTGGCTGGTGGGCCTGGGCATTGGCGCTGGAGTCGTAACGGCTTTGGGGCTGCTGGTCGGACTGGTCATGTTTCTGATGGGCGGCGGCGGCGGTGTTTCCAACGTCATTAACCTCGCCTGGCTGCCGACCGACGCTGATGTTTTCGTGCAGGCCAGGCCGAAAGAGATGTGGAATGCCCCAATTCTGGCACCACTGCGAAACAGTGAGCTGATGAAGCTGGCGATGCAGAATGCCACGCAGCAGGGACTGCCCGTCGAGTCGAGCGATATTGACTCGATCACGCTGGCAGTCGTTGGCGCCGGGGACCTGTACGAGCAGCGACAGAACCTGTTTGGCGGGGCGGCTGGGCAACCGCAGATGGTCCAGGCGGCCGATCCGAAAATGGTTGCCGTGATGCGACTCAACAAGGAGTTAACCGAGGACGATTTTTCCAACCTGCCCGCCGTGGAGAAACGCGATCACAACGGAAATGACCTGTGGGTGAGTCAACAGGGCGGCAAAGAGGTCGCGTTCTACCAGGCAGACTCAAGGACCCTTCTGCTTGGCGAAACCGCACAGGTGACCTCGGCCATCGATCGTGGGCCGACAGAAGAACGCGTCGAGCGAATCGACTTCATAAACCCGGACCATCAATTCATCTTTGCGTTCGTTCCGCAGCAGATCCTGCCCAGTCAGGACCAGAGTCTGGGCAACTCGCCGGGCGATGAGCTGGTCAACAGCCTGAACAAATCGGCGAAAGGATTCTCGATCGGTCTGTCACTGACGTCAGATATCGAGTTGGAAGCGCGCGTGGCGTGCAATGCATCCGGCGATGCAGAGACGATTCAAAGCGATGTCGAGACAGCCCTGAAGGAAGCACTGTCGAAGTTCGAGGAGCTGGGATCAGCCGCGTCGCCCATGCCGTTCATGGATTTCAGCAAGTTCATCGACATCGGACAGGAAACTGTGGAATCGTTCAAAGTGACGCGTTCCGGCGATCAGGTCACGATTGCGGGTCAGGTGCCGGGCAAGCTCTCAGATGCCATTCAGGAATTGACGAGTAACCCCATGATCGCAGCGATGATCGAAGGGGCGATCCAGCAGGCGGGCGCTGGAGGGATGTCTCCGGGCGGAGCTGGATTCGAAGGACCACCGGGTTCAGGCGGTTCGGGTGCGGCAGGTTCGTACAATCCAGGCGATCTCGCGGACGGGAATTCAACCCCGCCAGCTTACAACACGAGTGCGGACGCGGCCGAGCAGGCCAATATCGATGCGGTGAATCAGGAAAAGGTCGACACGACCGAAACGCTCGATGGCATCAGAGACAAGGTGAAGGACACGACTGGAACCATCCTTACATTTCCAGGCGGAGGGCAACGGAAGCTGCCGACGGGAACCGCCGGCTCCGGCGGAGTCAAATAGCAACTCTTGAGATGGCTGTCACAGTCCACAGATAAGGACACCGGACCGTCCGTTCGCGAGGCCGCCGTGGCGGATTTCGCACGGAGGGAAGGTGCCCATGTCAGAAAAACAGCCGTTGTCTCGGCGACAGAAGCAGATTCTGGATTTCATCGTTGATGAAATCCGGGCGCACGGCTACGGACCGACTGTTCGTGAGATCGTTGTTCATGTGGGTGACAAATCACCCACGAGCGTCCATCGACATCTCAAGACTCTCGAAGCACGCGGCTATATCAAGCGGCAGGCAAACAAGTCCCGCTCGATCCAACTGGCCGAAGAGCTGCGAGGTTTGCCCCTGACTGGGACAATCGCTTCCGGAAGCCCTATCCAGGCGACTGAGAGGATCGAACATTTCGATCTTTCCACCGAGTTTGATCCGGCGCAGCACTTCATGCTCCGAGTCCGCGACAACTCGATGCTCGAAGACCACATCGACGCCGGGGACCTGATCATCGTCAGGCGGCAGTCCGACTGGCAGGACGGCGATACAGTCGTCGCAGTGATCCACGGCGATCAGGCGACGCTGAAGCGTCTTTATCGTGAGGACGGTCGAATCAGGCTGGAGCCCGCGAATCAGGCCCCGAATCCCATCTACGTTGACAGCGACCGGATACAGATCCACGGCGTTGTGGTCAGCGTGATCCGACAGATCGAGGCGTCACCGGCCGAGTGAGTCGGCCGAAGTGAGTTCGCAGGAATTCAGTCACCTTAGCTGCGGAACCGGGATCAATCGCGGCACGGGATCGAAGATGACCGTCTGCGGCGGGTCGCCGGGAATCACGATGCTTTCCCCGGTCACGAATGGGCGTCCATTGGCTCCCGTCTGCGACTTGGCTTTAAAGATCCCATTCAGTTGAGCGATCCGCGGATCATTCGGGCCATCGAATGAGCCAACAGTGACCATCGACTTGTAGCGGTCATGAAAGCACCAGGCCTCAAATGTGCGTCCCTTCTGAGTGCCATCAAAAATACCCTCACGCAGCATTTCGGTGACCTTCCAGGCCCGCAGCGCGGCATCGTTCAGTGTGCCACTGATTTTGAATTCCTCGGCCCGGCCACGTTGGCTGCTCTTGCCTACCTGCATCAGCGATCGCCCCTTGAATGACGCCACAACCAGCGTGTATCGACCGGAGTTGTTGACGATCGAATAGTCGCCCGCGGCATTCATACTCAACAGCAGCGTGTCGCGTTTCTGAGCTTCAATCTCTTCAGGCGTGAACAGCGGGTTGTACGTCAGAAACGAGCCGCTGAACGGTCGGGGCTGCCCTGGAGTGGAGTAGAAAACGCTGTCGTCTTCCCAGTCCAGATTCAGACGTGCCATCTCCAGACTCTTGATGTACTTCAGAGTCCGCTGAGCCACCGTGCTTTTGGAGTCGGAGTAGTTGCCAGCCAGAACGCAAATACTGTCCCTCGCAGCCCGATAGCGGAGATTGTCACCGCCGCCCTGTGAGGCCATGCCCAGGGGGTTTCCCGGGTGATCGCTCAGTCGAAACGCGTACGCGGGAATATTCCGTTTCCGCAAAGCGTAAACCAGTTGATCAGCCGCCTCGGCGGGCGAAATGCCCGGTCGGCGTCGGTCCTGGGGCGTTTCAGACAGACTGGCCACCATGATCATCCAGGGACCATGCTGTTTGGTGATCCGGTACTGTCGGCCCTGAGTCGCATCGATCCGCGCTGCGGACAGTTCCGACAGACTCAGGCTGAACAGACAGACCAGCGCCAGCACACAGGCGGACGGGATACGCATGGCGAACTCCATTTCGTCAAACGTTCGTAGTCACCCGGTTGACCGGGTTCCTGAGATCGAAGGGGACTGAAAATGTGGGGAGAAAGTAGCCTGGAGGGGTAATCAGCAGACATCAGATCAATTGCAAGACTGCAATCGTGCCGATCAGCGAGGGAGCTGAGGTCGGGGATGGGGGCGGGAATCTATGCCGTAGGCCGAATCGGGTCCAGACCGGTGTCTCTCGCTCGCTACAGGCCGCCGAGTCCACGAGATACTCTGTAAGGCTTCTGCTGACAGCACTCAGGAGCCTTTCGATGGCCTTTCCCCGGATGATGCGGATTCGTCAGAAGTTTGACGCCCCGAAACTCGAAGACATTCCCGCCGAAGTCGACGCTCAGCTCGCTCGGCTGAACCTTGGCGAGCAGGTGCGGCCGGGACAGTCCGTAGCCATTACGGCGGGAAGTCGCGGTATCGCCAACATTGCCGTGATCATCAAGGCGATTTGCGATCACGTAAAGGGGCTCGGAGGAGTCCCGATTATCGTGCCCGCGATGGGCAGTCACGGGGGCGGTACAGCCGAAGGTCAGCGGGCGATCATCGAAGGCTACGGCGTGACTGAAGAATTCACCGGCGCCGAGATTCGATCCAGTATGGAAACCGTTGTCGTCGACGAGACCTCGCACGGCATCCCGGTGCATTTCGATAAAGTCTCGTTCGATTGCGATCACGTCATCGTGTGTGGCCGCGTCAAGCCGCACACCGGCTTTGTCGGTCCCATCGAGTCCGGTCTGCACAAAATGATGCTCATCGGCCTGGGTAAGCACGAGGGCGCCAAGATCTATCACCGAGCGATTCTGGACTACAGCTTTCTGGAGATCATTCGCGCCGTCGGCGTATCAGTCCTGCAGAAATGCAGTGTCATCGCCGGCGTCGCAATCGTCGAGAATGCGTACGACGAGACTGGGATGGTCGATGCAGTTGCTCCGGCCAACTTCTACGAACGCGAAACCGAACTGCTGAAGATCGCAACTGCCTGGATGCCGCGATTGCCGTTCAAAAAGATCGGCCTGCTGATCGTTGACGAGATCGGCAAGAACATCAGCGGCAGTGGCATGGACACAAATGTTGTCGGTCGCAAATACAACGACCACTCAGCGACAGACAGCGACGTCTACCGGGTGAAACGCATTTTCATTCGCGGTCTGACCGAAGAGACACATGGCAACGCCTGCGGCCTGGGCATGGCCGAATTCACAAACCGCCGCACGGTCGAGAACGTCGACCGCAACATCACACAGATCAACTCGCTCACCGGCAGTCACCCGTCGGCAGCCGCGATCCCGGTGTACTACGACACTGACCGCGAAGTTCTGGAAAACGCGCTTCCCACAATCGGCCTGGTCGAGCCGGAAAACGCGGTCGTTGTGCAGATCCGCGATACACTGCATCTGGGCGAAGTCCTGGTCAGTGAAGCCTGCCTTCCCGAAGTGCAGGAACGAGAGGACCTCGAGCTGATCGACGGCCCATTCGATACACCCTTCGACGCCGACGGCAACCTGTTGCCTGTGTAACAAGGCTGCAACACAGGAGCCGTGCCACGATCATGACTCGGATGACTTGTTCGGCTTCTTTTTCTTCTTGTACGGCTCGGGAAGCGTGACTCGCGTGCCCTGCATGTCGTCCAGCACTGACTGCAGCAGTCGGACAGTGTCGGCTGGTACATCGGCGTTCTTTGCGGCGGCAAGATTGTCCTGCTCCAGATCATCGTTGTGCAGGTTGAACAGGCGGCCGTCGCGATACAGTTTGTAGTGGCCGTTGTGAGCGAATTCCTTGCCGTTTTTTCCGCCGTTTCGCGCGTACCAGCAGTAAATCCATTCTCGCGGTTCGTAGAACGGATCGCTCGTCAACGACCGCAGAAAACTGCGTCCGTCAACCTTAACACTGGGCGGCAGTTTTGAGCCTGCGGCATTGACCAGGGTGGGGAGTACGTCGGTGAAGTCAACCAGGTGTTGATTGACTTTCCCTGGGGCGATCTTCGCCGGCCAGCTCGCGATCATAGGCACGTGCGTTCCGAAATTGGTGGTGCCTCCCTTTCCACCTTTGACACTCCGGCCCTGCCAGCGAGAAGTCACTTGTGTTGCCGTGCCATTGTCACCAGTGAAAATGAGCAGTGTGTTATCACGAATTCCCAGCTCGTCCAGCTTCGCCGCGATCTTGCCCACGATTTTGTCGGTATATGCCACCATCCCGGCGAAGTACCTCGGATCACCAACGCCCTTCAACACGCCTTTGGCTTTCGGATCCCAGTCGTCTCCGTCAGGAGTCGGCTCAAATGGCCAGTGCGGCAGAATCATCGGATAGTAGGCCAGAAACGGTCCGTTTTTTTTCTGCTGCCGCTCGATGAAGTCGCAGATGAAATCGGATGCGATGTCTGGGCCGTATTCGCCATTACTGTAATCGACGGCTTCGCCGTTGATTTCGAGGCCCGGGTTCGGATAGCGGCCGGGCCGACGCGTGAGCTGCCAAAGACAATGCTCGTCGAAACCAAAGCTCTTCGGGGTTTTGAATCCGCCTTCAAGCTGCCACTTGCCCGCGATACAGGTTGCATACCCGTTGTTCCGCAGGAGATGAGCGAACGTCGTCTGGGTCGGATCAAGTACGCCAAATCGAATGTAGTTTCGCTGGTTGTAGAGCCCGGTCATGATCTGCACACGAGTCGGAGTACAGATCGGTTGCGAATGGCAATTCTCGAACCGCATGCCGCCTTTCGCGAGTCGGTCCAGATGCGGCGTCTTGTAAGATTCACTGCCATTGCAACCGAGACACTCGTATCCCATATCGTCCGCCATTATCAAGACGATATTGGGACGCTTACCGGTCGATTTGTCTGAAGTCGTGGCGTCCTGCTCGGTTAGACCTGGCCGACATGGCAATAACGCGCACGTCGTCGACATAATCACCATGGCCGTCTGCCATGGTCGATAGTGTTCACGCATCATCGGATTCTCATTTGGATGGGGAATGAGGGACCGTCAAAGCCCCTGCGATCACGTTCCGGATGGAAGTTCATCGTGGCCTGTTCATCCGGTAGATGACCGCCGAGTATACCACGCGGCCGGTGAGTCTGAGAGCTACACCCCATACGATCCTGTGCGCACTGGGCTGGCTTCAACCCCAGAACGGCATTGCCGTCGATCTCGCGCACAACTGCTGAGGTCTGCCACATCTACTGCACTTTGGCGGACCGACAAGTCGCGTCGGGTGTCCAGCTTCTGCGAGTTAGCGTCGAGTCTAATTACGTTCGGTTTTGTCGACCGACGCGGCGAAAACTGATCACAGGTGAATGCGACGGGTCAGAATTCGTCGTCGTCAATTAGACAGCAATGTGGGATTGCGCCACCAAAACCGATGTGCGGTCGGTCGATCCGACCGGGTGCAGTTTCGGGTGTTTCCGTTCGTGCTGCAGTTCGCGATCACCGGGTGCAGTTGCCCCGTCTGCAGTCGTCGTCCATTTGACTGGAGATCGCCGCAAATCGATGTGCAGACTGTTGTGGTTCAAGCCGTTCCTTATTCGGCAGAGTACCTGTAGTAATCTTCCGCTTTTAGCGTGGCATCAAAGTCGGGATTTGGTTTCATCCTCCGAGCGTTGCTACTCAACTAGTTCAATCCGGTTCCAGTAAGCGGCCTCGAAGGCCCAGTCACTGGCTCGATTTTCCAGTTCGATCTTGATCGTTTCTCCGGCGTGCTTCGTTAGATCAACGCGATACTCTTGCCATGTGGAGTCTTCGATCGATTTGTTCAGAACTTCGTCACCATCGATCCGTACGATCAGTGTCCAGTTTCCTTTCGCGTGATTGTTTACTGCGAAACGGAGTGCGGTTTTCTTGCCGGTGGGTATTTCGACTCGGCGAGATAAAACGCAGGGAGCGTCCGGACTGCGAGGGTGTGTCAGCAGAACATTGCTGCGGCCCTGCCACTTCTGACGCAAACCTGGTTTCATCGCTGGTCCGCCCCAGTTTTTTACCTTCCATCCTGGAGCGAACTTTTCGACGTCTGCTGGCATGCCCTCTTTGGTGGAACTGGCAACCCGCGATCCCGGTGCAGGCTTTGAAGTTGCGGTTTTGGGATAGGGCATTTTGGCGTCGACTTCTTTGCGCCATGCGTGGAGCATCTTCTTCAGCTTCTGGGCGAGTTCTGGTTGTGACTTCGCGAGATCGTTTCGTTCGCCAATGTCATTATCCAGGTCGAAAAGTTGAACGGTTCCGTTCTCGTAGTACTCGAGTAGCTTGTACCGTCCGGAACGAATTGCCCCACCCGGACTTTGGAAACCGTGATTGCTGTAGTGGGGAAAGTGCCAATAGATCGGTCCGCGATCGTAGTCTTCAGCTTCCAAAGCAGGGACGAAGCTCCGGCCGTCTTTGTGTTGTTCCGGTAACGCTGGGAGGTTCAACATTTCGAGCAGGGTTGGGTAGTAATCCGTTCCTGTGACGACCGCATGTGAAGTGGAATCGCGTTGAGTGTTGCCAGGCCAGTGCACAATCAACGGCACTCGAATGCCGCCTTCGTAGTTCCAACCTTTGGCACCCCGTAGCGGCAGATTGGAGCTTGCGTACGAAGAATTCAGTCTCTCGCGAGGATGATTGATTCCGCGATACTGGTTCGAGGCCGCCATGCCTCCGTTGTCGGCCGTGAAGATAATGATGGTGTCTTTGTCCAGACCAAGCTCTTTCAGCTTCGCGCGGATTCGACCGAGGCTTTCATCCGTCGCCTCGACCATTCCAGCAAACTCGACGTTGTTCTGCTTTTGCTTCACCCACCACACTCGCTCACTCTGGTGCGATGTGCTGCTGTCGTTTTCTGCGAGGGCTTTGAGTTTGTCCCCTGAGATCGCAGGGCCATCCGGGTTAGGCTCCAGAATGTAATCTGGGCCATCCTGATGCGGCATCGTCGCAAGTTTCTTCTCGTACTTCTGAACCAGATCCTTGCGGCCTTGAATCGGATCGTGAACGGAGAAGTGCTCGAGGTGCACGAAAAACGGCCTGTCTTTGTTTCGATCAATGAAATCAATCGCAGCGTCCGTCAGCTTATCCGTGTAGTAATCGCCCACTTTTGCGGCCAGCGTTTTCTCGTAGGCTGGTGAAAACGGATGGTAGTAGGATCGAACCCACCCCGTGATGGCTTCATCGAATCCATAAGTCTTTGGGTCTTTATTCAGATGAGCCTTGCCGTAGTTCGCGGTGGCATAGCCATGTTGGCGCAACGTCTCTGCCAGAGTCTGCTCAGCATCTGGCAACGCTGTGAGCTTTTCGCCGTGATGCAGTTTCTCGTAGTCCCGCTCAGGACGTCCGCCCAGCCACTCAGTCAGATTGGTGCGTGCTGGATACTTCCCCGTCAGGATACTTGCACGGCTCGGCGAGCAGACGTGGCATGTCGAGTAGGCATTGTCGAAGAGCATGCCCTCTTTTGCCAATTGGTCGATCGCCGGAGTTTCATAGAACCGGCTGCCGTAGCAACCCACGTCAGACCAGCCGAGATCATCGACAAGAAAAAAGACAACGTTGGGCCGTCTCGTCTCTGCGGCAAGAGTGCCTGCGAAAAGGGTGTGATCTCTCTGAGGCGACAGAACGTGGGAGTTTTGAGTTGGTTTTCTTCGGCTTTTGCCGTGAGTTGAAGTGGTCTTGGAGAAAGCGGCGTCCTTTGCGATCCTGATTTCTGAACGGAAATTCAATCTCGCATGGCAAGGACGCCGCCGTGAATGA
>Ga0114996_10000278_pt1 | contig 71914 bp, 66 predicted proteins | sample ArcticOcean_MG_C_4_FD_87039 | JGI IMG/M metagenome (GOLD analysis project Ga0114996, IMG submission 87039) | Marine microbial communities from western Arctic Ocean - ArcticOcean_MG_CB4_134 | ecosystem: Environmental > Aquatic > Marine > Oceanic | place: Arctic Ocean: Canada Basin | collected...
GGCGATGTCGAGGCAGATCCGCCTGACGAGGGCGGCCTGGCCGAGGATGACCCCGACCCGGCGATACCAGAAGACGGCGAGCCCGCTGATGACCCGGATCCCGCCGACGTGGACCCCGACAAGGAACTCTTGGAATATGGGGAACGCTTCGCCGCCGCGATCACAGAGGTGGGCGCGGTACGCCAGTTCCGCTTCGAAGGAGAGGAATTCGATCTGGTTCGCATTCGCGTCGACGGCAAGGATGGGATGGACCCCATCGTCACGCTACTGGAGCCCAACCGGACCGAGTTCGCTTCGAACGACGATGAGAGCCTCGGCGCGAACCGCGATTCACTGCTGATCGCCTCCCTTATCTCGGACGGCCTGCAGGTCGTCCGCGTGGAGGCATTCGGCAACGACATCGGCAACTTCGAAATCACCATCGAACTACTGCCCTTCAGTGAGGACACCGATTCCCAAGTGCTCTCGATCGGCAGCACCGTCACGGGATCGATCTGGGAGCCGGGAGACGTGGACGCGTTCGAGTTCGCGGGCACGGCGGGACAACCGATTCGCGTCTACATCGATGGGGCCTTGGGCGCCGACCTTCAAGCACAAATCTTTGGCCCAGACTTCGTCGTCATCCAGGCGTCTGACGACTCCGGACACGGCTTGGACCCAGAACTGCTGCTGGTCCTACCACTCGATGGCAACTACCGCGTCGATGTGTTCGCGGTCGGCAACAAGATCGGGCCGTACGAGTTCTCCGTGAAGACCATCGGGGAAGAGACGGCTGAGCCTGACCCAGCAGTGATTCAGGATATGACCAACACGGCGTTGGCCTATCTGGCGGCGCTGCAGGCTGGGGACTCGTTGAGTCTCTTCGCGCTGGCCGGACCGGAAGCGATCGTCTTCCGCGGTTGGGAGTCTGATCAGGACGTCACGCGTGATCTGGCCAAGCTGGCCGAAACCGTCGTGCTCGGCGAGGCGGGGACTCCAGCCTCCACGCTGGAAAACGATCGAGGGCGTGTCACGATCCTCGTCGCCGACGCCGGGACCATGCGATTCGACATGATCAACACCGGGGGGCGTTGGTTCGTCGACTTCTGGGAACGCGTCTTCGAGCTCCCGGATGACTCCGCCTAGCCCAACCCCCGCCGCACGCGAAGGCTCAACCAAGCCATGAGCGAAATCGCCGAGGCTCGACGCACAGAACGCGCGACTCAGCGTCGCCGTCTGAGCTATGCGCTGATCTTGGCTCTGAGTGTGCTGGCGTTGGAGATCGTCGGTGGCTTGATTGCCAACAGCCTCGCCCTGCTGGCGGACGCGGGCCACGTGGCAGGCGACGTCGGGGCCGTGCTTCTGGCGCTATCCGCGATGTGGTTGGCGGCGCGCCCGGGCAGTGGGCAGCGGACGTTCGGCTGGGCCCGCGCTGAGATCATGGCGGCGATGCTGAACGGAGGCGCCTTGCTGGTCGTCGGTGGGATCATCACCTGGCAAGCAATTGAGCGCCTGGGCACGGATCCCGACGTCGCTGGAACGGAGCTGCTGGCCTTCGCCTCGGTGGGACTGGTGGCGAATCTGCTCGCCGCCGCCGCGTTACACGGCGGCCAACACACGAATCTCAACGTCCGTGGCGCGTACTACCACGTCATTGGGGACGCACTCGGCTCGGTGGGCGCCTTAGTGGCGGGCATCGTCATCCTGGCCAGCGGCTGGACAACCATCGATACGCTGGCCAGCTTTGTCATCGCGGGCCTCATCACGTTCAACGCCGTCCGCCTGCTGCGGGAGGCGACCAACGTCCTGCTGGAAGCGGCCCCGTCTGGTCTTGTCGTGGAAGAGGTGGCCCAAGAACTCTGCAAGGTGCCCGGCGTCATCGGTCTGCATGACCTGCATCTCTGGACCGTCTCCTCCGGCTTCCCGGCCCTCGCGTGCCACGTGGAGATTGACGATCCGGCGCTGGCGGAGGAGGTCCTGATGCGCGCCACAGAGCAACTCCAACGGCGATTCGGTATCCAACACGTCACGCTGCAGCCAGAGACGACGGCCGTGCACGAAGCGATGGACTGTTGCGAATTCCCCGACCTCGCCGGACTCGGGTCCTACAGCGTCGGCCACCGCGGCGGCCGCTGACGACTAGGCGTTCAATCCCGCGGTCAATCGATGGAAACCAACTCGACGTCGAACGTGAGCGCCTGCCCCGCGAGGGGATGGTTCGCATCCACTGAGACGGTCTCATCGGTCACGGCGATGACGAGCGCGGGCTGGTCACCAAGACGCACCTGATCCCCTTGCTTAATCCCATCCGGCGCCTCCGCAAGAGGGATGCTGGCAAGGAGGTCGTCGTCTTTCTCTCCATAGGCCTGCGCCGCTTCCATTCGAACCGTGCGTGAGGAACCGACCGCCAAGCCGCGTACGGCCTCGTCGAAGCCGCTGATGACCTGCCCCGAGCCCACGGTGAAGGGCAGCGGCTCTCGTTCCCGGGAGGAATCGAAGACATCCCCGTTGTCGAGTGTGCCGGTGTAGTGGACGTGGACGGAATCGCCGTCTTGCGCCAGCCGAACGTCTGCCATGGGATCAACCACCTTGCCCGGAACAAGACCGCACCCTCCGGCGCGACCGCGCGCGAGCGTATCACGCATACCAAGATGGGCTGCCGTGGCGCCAATGGCCGTCGAGGGGTTGCAGGAGACCGCGTCGCCCGCGACCTTGGTTCGCGAACGCGCATGAGTCCGAACCGGGGAGAGGTCCAACATGGCAGATCAGCGACCGAAGATTCAGATGACGCAGGGGAAGACTGCCCCGTGGTCCGACCATCGCAGCGGGATGCTGATCCAGTTCGGCGTCTCGGGGGAACTGACCGGCTCGGAAAACGTCTTCATGACTCGGCAGAAAATACCGCCGTCGATGAAGAGCATCCCCCACTACCACGTCAACTGTGAGACGGCGATGTACATCTCGCAGGGGCCGGTGATCATGAAACATGGCGACCAGCTGGAACACGCGCACGCAGCGGTGACGGGGGATTTCCTGCACATCCCGCAGAACGCCATCCACCAAATCATCAACCCCAGTGACAGCGCCGATGCCGAAGTCGTCCTCTGCCGCGATGCCTCGGATGAGCTGGTGCATGACCTGCCGGAGCTGGACCGAGGGTCGTAGGGGAGTCAGCCCGCCGCGCCGGTCGCGGGCTGCCCCGGTTGACGGGTGGCCGCGACCTCAGCAAGGTCGACCATCATCGTCTCGATGGCCGTATGGGCGCTGGCGAGCGCGGTGACGACAAGGTCCGCGCCGTTGGCGTTGTCGCCACCGGCGTAGACGCGGGGGCGCGTCGTGCGGCCCGCGTCATCGACGACGACACCGCCCCAGTCGTTCACCTCAACGCCGCAAGCGTCGCTCAGGAACTCCTGCCCCACGTCGTAGCCAACGGCGACGACCACGGCGTCTGCATCCAGAACGAACTCTGAGCCTTCGATCGGTGAGGGGCGGCGGCGGCCGGACTCGTCCGGCTCGCCCAGCTCCATCCGCACACATTCCACGCCGGTGACGACACCGTTGGCACCCAGCAGCCGCACGGGCATCGTCAGGTACTCAAAGTGCACGCGCTCTTCACGGGCGTGACGCCGCTCCTCTTCGCGCCCTACCATCTCGTTCTCGGTCCGGCGGTAGAGCAAGGTGACGTGCTCGGCTCCCAGGCGGATTGCCGAGCGGACGCAGTCCATCGACGTATCCCCGCCACCGACCACGACGACGTTGTCGCCAACATGGGGCTCGCCCTGAAGCGGTGGCGGCAAGTCCGCATCCTCCAGGTTGGCGCGTACTAGGTAGTCGGTCGCCGTGAAAACATGATCCAGCTTTTCGCCGTCGAGGCGAAGCTCTTTGCCCAGTCCGGCACCATGTCCTAAGAAGATGGCATCGTAAGCATCGAGGTCGTCCCAAGAGATGTCGACGCCGAGCCGCGTGTTGAAGCGGAACTCCACGCCAGCCTTGGCGAGCGCCTCCAGCTTTTCATCGACGATGTGCTTGGCCGTCTTGAAGTTGGGAATGCCGTAGCGCAGGACGCCGCCACCGTTGGGCCAAGCGTCGAAGACGGTGATGGCGTGCCCCGCTGCGCGCAGGTGTTCCGCCACCGCCAGCCCGGCAGGGCCGCTGCCGATGATCGCGACGGCGACGCCGGTCTCAAAGTCCGGCGTCGGGATGGGAAAGCCGCCGCGCTGCTTGCGGTCCCAGTCGCCGAGAAAGGCCTCCAGCTTGCCGATGGCGACCGGCTTGTTCTTCTTCCCCACCACGCATGACCCTTCACAGAGGTTCTCCTGGGGGCAGAGGCGACCGCAAAGCTCCGGCAGCTCGCTGGTTCGCCGAAAAACGGCGGCCGCTTCCTGGAGCTTGCCGATCTCCAAAAGCGCGAAGGCACCCGGGATATCGTTGTCGACAGGGCAGGCTTTGATGCAGGGCGCCGCGGGACATTGGATGCAACGTTGCGCCTCAAACATGGCCGGCGCCGGCGTGTAGCCGTGATAGACCTCATCCCAGTTGTGGACGCGTTCGAAGGGCGGCTGCTTCGTGACATGGTGGGGGGGAATGCGAAGCCGCGCCTTGCGATCGACGGGGAAGGCTTGGGGGTTGCGCGCTTTCGCAGCGTCGCGAGACCCTGCGCGGCGGGGTGGCTGAGGCGTCTTAGGCTCACGCGCAGCGATGGTGCATCCTCCCGCATTCCCTCAAGCGCAGTCCTCCAGATGAACGTGTTACCACCGTAGGCCGGAACGCCAACTTGATCATCGACGGACCGTCCTCCTTTGAGAGTACGATTGAGCCGCACAGCCTTCCAGCGCGTCCCAACTTCAGATTACACCGCCAACCCTCCACTCACGATCCACGCAAACCCAATGCATGAGACAGAAGCACACACCGATCCCCTGGACGAAGGCGTTCGCGCCTTCGCGGCTCTGGTGCGCGGTCCGGATGCCGAGATCGACCTTGCGCAGGCGGCGCTGGCACTCGGTCGCATCGAGCAGCCCTCACTCGATCCCGCGCCTTATCTGAAGATGCTGGAGGCGCTCGCCACTCGTGTCTCTGAGGGGATCGCCGCCACATCGCCGGGGGGGAACGCGCCGCCGGAGACGATTGCCGAGCAGGTGGTCCAGGTGCTGTTCGATCGCGAGGGCTTCCATGGCGACGGGGAAGACTACTACCACCCTCTCAACGGCCATCTGCACGCGCTCCTGGAGCGCCGACTGGGGATGCCGATCATCCTGGCGATTCTCTTTATCGAGGTCGCGCGACGCGTCGGTCTTGAGGTGCACGGGGTTGGCGCACCCGGCCACTTCTTCGTGAAGTACGAAGGTGCCACCGATGACCACTTTCTCGATCCGTTCAGCGCTGGAGCGGAGGTCCCGGTGGACTCTTTACGAGAACGGATCCGCGAAGCGCTGACCGAGAGCACCATGTCGCCGGAGGCGTTGCTGGATAGCGTCACCAAGCGTCAAATTCTCTCGAGGGTGTTGACGAACCTGAAGGGCTGCTACGCCCGTCGTCAGGATCTCGAGGGCGCGCTGGGCGCCGTGAACTACACCTTGGCGATGACCCCGTGGGCGTTGGACGCCATTCGCGACCGGGGCTTCCTGCTCTATGCCCTTCAACGTTATGACGAGTCCTTACAATCACTTCGGCAGTACCGCGATCACGCGCCTGGGGCCGGTGATCTCACCCGTGTGGAGCGGTTAATCCGTCAGATCGAAGCCTGATCGCGCACGACTCCGATATGGAGACCAACGACGGCAAGATTTCCGAAGGCGGGAGCCCGCGAAGCCACTGCTTACGGTGGGTTTAGGCGTGGCGAGATTAATCACCGCTGTGATATGGTCACCGCGATTTCCGGGACATTATTTTCGGCCCGGAAAAGGCGTTATTCGTTTATTGGATCGGATAGTTAGCAGAGGGAGCGATGGCTGCAATTCGAGCACCGGGCGTATCGGCTCTGCCGATCGTCCATGAGGCGCCGCAAGGCGGTGCGTTTGGCTTTGTGCATCAGGATCTGGAGTACCGGACGGGGGACGGTCCCTCGCTTCTCGACATCACGGACGATGTTCGTCAGGTGGTCGTGGAATCGGGACTGCAGTTCGGGCAAGTGTCGGTGTATTCCAACCACACGACGGCATCGATTCGTCTGCAGGAGAACGAGCCGCTGTTGTTGGAGGACCTCAAGGATCTGTTGAAGTCCCTGGCGCCGCGTGAGGAGTACTACCGGCACAACGACTTCGACATTCGTACGGTCAATATGCATCCGAACGAGCCGAAGAACGGGCACAGCCACTGCCAACACTTGATGCTGGGCACCAGCGAAACGATTCCGCTGATCTCCGGCAACTTGCAGCTGGGGGAGTGGCAGAGCGTCTTCTTGATCGAGCTGGACGAATCGCGCGACCGGCGTGTGACCGTTTCGATCGTGGGGATGTAGTCCCCGGCGCACACAGAGTACGAAGGGCCGCCCTTGGCGGCCCTTCTGCGTTAAGGCATTGCCGGCAGCGATGTGATCGGTGGAGGTCAGGTGAGCAGTGACAGGCCCTGGCTGATTCTGCATCGCGCCTCGGCGAGCACCGCCCGCTTCGACCGCGGCCTCACATCGGAGGCGGATCGTCTGGAGATGGATGTTTGGTTGGAGAACGACCGTGCCGTGTGCCGTCACGACCCGTTGTTCCGACCGGGCTGGTGGTTTCTCACCAATTGGCACGGGTTGCCCCGGCCACGGCTGCGCCGGCTCTGGCTCGACGCCTTGCCCGCTCCCGGACGCACGTTTCTCGACTTCAAAGACCCGCGCCAGGAGTCCGTCGCTGCAACGCTCGCCGCGCTCCGCTCGACCGGCTCCCTCGAGGGAGCCAGCGCCTCCACCCCGATCTGGGGCCACCTCGACCGCCTAGCGGGGCTCGCGCCCGAAGTTGGCCGTTTCTACTCCATTGGGCGAGGCGAGCGCGGAACGCGCGCCTGGGACGCCTACCGGGTACGCGTCGCGGACTCGAGAGGCGGACACGGCGTCTCTATCCACCACCAAACAGCGACAGCCGAGAGGCTTGCGCAGATCCAGAACTGGGGACTGCGAGCGATCTGCTACACAGTCAACGACTTCGACCAAGGCGTGGCGCTTCTCGACCTGGGCGCGGGAGGCCTTACCTCGGACCGCCTCGATCTGATCGCACGCTGGCGGGTTTGGTTGGAGTCTCGGGGCTGAAGATCTCGTCGTAGAGACGCGCGACGATGGCACGCGATTCCTGCGCGAAACGGTCATAGCGATCCAGCAGCGCGACGCCTTCTGGCGTGAGTTGCGACCCGCCGCCGCCAGCGCCACCGGCAGAGCTCTCGATCAGCTTGTAGCCCAGATTTTGTTCAATCTCCCGCACCTTGCCCCAGGCTCTACGATAGGACAGCCCCAGTTGCTCGGCCGCCGAAGCCAGGGATCCGGTCTCTGCGATCGCTCGCAAGAGGCGCAATCGATAGTCGCTCAGCGCGAGTTTTTCTTGGCTTTCGAGCCAGATTTTCATCCTGGGTTGCATGCGTCGCTCCCCTATCGGTGCCGGCTCCATCGTAACCGGGATGCATCACCTCCTGGGCCGAACCTGAGGCGCGCCGGGCAACTGCCCTCGGTGTATTGGCTTCGTATACTTCTCGCATGGGCTCCCCACCTGACGCCACGCCGACACCCGCTGGCGACCTGTTCGCCTCCGCCACCGCAGCCACACCGCTCGCCACCCTGATCGGGCGGGAGATCGCGGAGCACGGACCGCTCACCTTCGCCGAGTTCATGTCACGGGCGCTCTATGACGAGAACCTGGGGTATTACCGCAGCGGCCGCGCCACTGTGGGGCGCGAAGGGGACTTCGTCACGAGCCCAGAGATTCATCCTCTCTTCGGCGCGGCCGTCGCAGCCACCGCCGCCAACGTCTGGGAGGCGTTGGGGGAGCCCGCCGAGTTCACCATCGTCGATGTGGGCCCCGGCACCGGCGCACTGATCGCAGATACGACCGCTTGGGCCGATACGCAGAATCCTGAGTTCGGCCGCGCGCTGAGGGTGATTCTCATCGAGCCGTCCGGACTGGCGGCGGAGAGACAGAGACCACGCCTCAGGCACTTGGGCGATCGAGCAACCTGGACCTCCACGATCGCGGAGTGCGCGTCGATGACTGGGCTCATCGTGGCCAACGAGCTGCTCGACGCCCAGCCGGTGCATCGTTTGCGATGGAGTGAGCCGGAACAGTCGTGGGTAGAGCTCTACGTAGGCCTTGATGCGGCCGGGGGCTTCGGAGATCTGCCTGGACCACCAAGTGACGAATCGTTGTCCGTCCCCTTGTCTAGAATCAAGCCTGCCGACGGGCAGGTGGTTGAGGTCTGTCCCAGTCTTCCCGCCCTCGTGGCCGGGTTGGCCCGCCCGCTAGAAGCGGGACTCCTCTTGCTCTTCGACTACGGCTACCCGCGCGAACGACTCTACGCATCGTGGCGAAAGACCGGAACCTTAATGACCTTCCATCGACACACGCCTGGCGAAGAGCCCTACGCGCGTGTCGGAGAGCAAGACCTCACCTGCCATATCGATCTGGATGCCACGCGTGATGCGGCGTTAGGGGCAGGGCTCCAAGCCGACCCGATCCTGAGCCAGGGAGAGTGGCTCAGGAGGGCGGGAGCTGCCTCACCTGCCCCGGTCGCTTCCGGAGGCCAAGGTGCGGAGATGGAAACCTATCTCGCGCGCCGCCGAGCGATCGAGACGTTGTCGGACCCTGCTGGCTTGGGGCGAATCCAGGTGATGTCATTTCGGCGAGGGCTGGAACCCTTGCAGCCCGTCGCCGGACCCGGTTCAAGTGCGAGAGAAGCGCGGACCCCGGAGACGAACAATGAGTGAGGCTCTCAGCGCTGGGAGCCCCTTGCCGGATCTCGTTCTAGAAGGCACCGACGGCTCCGCCTCGCTAGACGCACGCCGAAACGGCAAGCCACTCATCCTGGCCTTCTACGCGGAGGATGCGACACCGCTTTGCTCGGCGGAATTGAACGCCTTCCGCGACGACTTCGGAATCATCCAGGAATTGGGCGCCGCGATGGTCGCAATTAGCTCGGACGATCCGGCCTCTCACGGGGCCTTTTCGCAGGCGCAGCAATATCCGTTTCCCCTGCTCTCGGACCCAGATCTCAAGGCTGCCACGGCATTCGGTGTGGTCGACGAAACAGGAAAGCGCAGCTTCCGCGCTATCTTTGTCAGCGACGCGGACGGCACGATCGTTGAGGCGCTTCCGTATTACAACCCGGCGAACGGTCAGCAATACCAAGCCGTCTTCGCTGCGTTGGGGATGGATCTGGGATGAGTCTCTTCGCATGACCAAGGACCGTATGACTAAGATTGAGGCACCCGCCATCCATCCCAACGTCGCCGCCGCCTTCGCCCACCTCGCGCGCACGACGGAAGCCGTCACCGAGCTCCAGATCGAACTCAGCGATATTCCCGCGCCTACCGGCAATGAAGGCGACCGTGCGACCGCTGTCGCCCACTGGCTGCAATCGACCGGCTGTACCGTTTCCATCGACGAAGTCGGCAACGTCATCGCCAGACGGCGGGGCGCCGAGCCGGGACCGGCCATCGCCCTCGCGGCGCATTTGGACACCGTCTTTCCGGAAGGCCAACCCGTACGAGTTTCCCGCCCCGGCGAAGAGAGCCCCTACCGCCCCGGCGTCATCGTGCCTCCCGGCGAATTCCATGGCCCCGGCATCGCCGACGATGCCGCCGGACTCGCGGGTCTCATCGCCGTTGCACAGGCGATGGCCGTGAGCGCCGTCCAAACAGAACACGATGTCTTGTTCGTCGCGACCGTGGGGGAGGAGGGATTAGGCGATCTCCGAGGCGCCCGCCACTTCTTCGCTTCACACAATCTGGAATCGCTCGCCGCCTTCATCACGATCGACCACCCGGACCCCGCCGTGATCGTCCATCGTGGCGTGGGCAGCCGACGCTACGCAGTGGAATTCACAGGGCCGGGCGGCCACGCCTGGGGACACTTCGGGCGCTACAACCCCGTGATCGCCCTCGGCGAAGCCATGGCACGGATCGGAGCGATCGGATCCCTCAACGGCCCTCGCGCAACCTATAACGTGGGCGTCATCTCGGGCGGCCGTGCAGTCAACGCCATCCCGGAGTCGGCCCGGATGGAGATCGACCTGCGCAGCGAGGATGTCGGTCAACTCGACCGTTTGGAGGCGCTCCTGCGCGAAGCGATCGCGTCAGGCCACGAGGTGGAATGCACCCGCAGCAGAGCAGATGGCGCCCATGTCGAGATCACGTCGATCGGGGAGCGTCCCGCCGGACAGACTGATCCCAACTCCGTTCTTGTGCAGATGGCGCAACGCGCGCTGCAAGCGGAGGGCCTGACACCGCGCCTGACAACGTCGTCGACCGACGCGAACGCGGGCATGGCGGCGGGAATCCCCTCGATCTGCCTCAGCTGGGGTGGGCGTTCCGACAATCAGCACAGCGTGGGGGAGTACTTCGCCCCGGCGGGTCGCGACAAGTCGCTGGCGGTCCTGCTCCGGGTCGTGCTCGATCTGGCGGGCGCAGCGTAGCGACGGAGAGCGAAACGCCGGGTCAGGGAGCGCGCGCTTACACTAGGGGCATGGCAGAACCCGACCTGAACTACAACGAGACCGTACTCGATCACTTTCGTGCGCCACGAAATGCCGGAGCCCTGGCCGACGCCAACGCCGTGGGCCAAGCCAGCAACCCCGCAATGTCGATCAAGCTCATGTTGCGGATCGAGAACGACCACATCCGCGAGGCACATTTTCAGACGAAGGGCTGCCCGGCCTCTATCGCGACCAGCTCCATCGCCACCGAGCTGTTGACAGGCGCCTCGCTGGCCGACGCCTCCGCGCTCTCCCGGGATACGCTGCTCGATGCCTTGGGAGGGCTGCCCAAGAACAAACACCACTGCCCCACACTGGTTGCGAAGGCGGTACAAGCGGCCCTGGCCAATTTCGGAAACTAACGGGACTTCGCGGTCGGAACGGTGCTGTCGGAACGGTGACGCCTTGAGCCCAGATCGTCCTCCAGCCCCAACCTTTCACACCGTCTCGATCGACGCGGAGACGCCGCTTCGGGCTCTCGCCCAGCGCCGGGACGTTCCCCGCGCGCTGATGGAGGCCTGTGACGCCTTCCTCGGGCATGGGGCGTCGCCCAGGATGTCCCTTGTGGAAGCCGCCGCGAGTCGAGACTTGCCATCCGTGCTAACCGCGCTACTCGCCCTCGATGCGGAAGTGGGAGTCGAGGGGGAGTGGCAACCCATCGCCGACCGGGTGAACGATGCAGGCGAATTCGTTCCACTGCGTGATGCCGCCATCCAGCGCCTTCGCCTGGCCGCCATACCCGACGGACCCTCTGGTAGCCGCGCCTCGAGCTACCGCGAAGCGATCACGGCCGGCGTACTCGTCGGGGTGGCGACGGACATCGTCCGAGCGAGCGGCGGCGGTACTGGTGGACGCAACGAAGCGGGCGGACCGATTGCCAGCGCCCACGTCACAATCTGCGGCGCTGCTGCCCAGCCCCTCCACGCTCGCCAAGTGGAAGCCACGCTGCGGGGGCGGCGCCCGTCTGGAGCCTTAATCCAGCTGGCGTCCGAAACGGCGGCGCAAGAAGCGCAGCCGTTCGGCAGCGGAACAACACTGGACCCCTCGGTGATCGCCGCCGTCCGCGACATCACCCGGCAAGCCCTGACCGCCTCGCTCTTGTAGTGACGCGCCCGGACCCGCCGTTCCCGCCTGCGTCTCAATCTTGTTCGGGCGCTAGGCTCTGCCACTACGACACACATCGAACCGGAGACGTGTCACCGGTCGGCCGGAGGGGTTCATGGACATCGGTATCTCTGTCACGTCGTCACACCCGCGCGATATCGACGCACGGACGGCGGCGAACTGGATGGTCGAGCGGGCGGCGGCGATTGCGGAATCGGGCTTCGCATCGTTCTCGATCGGGGACCACCACAACACCCCGGGCCACTACATGCAAAACGTGCCCATGCTCGGGCGCTGCCTGGCGGAGCTCGGCTCAACACCGGTCATCCCGTTGTTTCTCCTTCCGCTCTGGCATCCGGTGCTCTTGGCGGAACAGTTGGGCACGCTGGGCGCCATTGCCCAAGGCCCCCTGCATTGCATCATGGCGATCGGCCGGGACGACGCGCAGATGCCCGCGATGAGCGTCAGCGGCCGCGAACGACGTGGCCGCCTGGAAGAGGCGATGGAGATCATCACCGCGCTGTTCCAAGACGATTCCGTCACGCACCAAGGACGGTTCTGGCAGCTCGACAATGTCCGGATCAATCCCAAGCCGCCCGAAATGCCTCAATTCTGGATCGGCGCGAACGCCACGGTTGCCATTGAACGCGCGGCTCGCATCGGTAATGCCTGGCTCGCCTCGCCGGGCGAGAGCCCGCAAGAGCTCACGGACAAGATGGCGTTCTTCGGCGAGGCCGTCAGCAAGTACGATCGGGCTGAGGCTATCTCCGTCTTTCCGGTGCGTCGCGATGTCTACGTCGGGGAGTCCGACGCGGAGGCGGCGGAGACCACTGCTGTCCTACTCGGATCTGGCTACCGGGGCATCTCACAGGACTCGCTTATCGGCGGCGGGCCGGACACCGCCATCGCCGCCCTGCAGGATCTCGCATCGCGGGGCTTTGATCACACCCTGATTCGCTTCCTGCCGGTCGGCCAGGAGAAGATTCTGGAATCGATCGAGCGCATCGGCCGGGAGGTCATTCCGGCTGTCCGCACAACGGCATAGCGCGTGGCACGCTTCGCAGGGCTGGTTCTCGCCGCAGGCGAATCAACGCGGATGGGGCGCCCCAAAGCCTCGCTGGATTGGGGCGGCAAAACCCTGCTGCAGCACCAGATTGACGTCCTGACCGAGTCGGGCTGCGATCCGGTCATCGTGGTTCTCGGCTCCCGCGCGCATCAGCTCCGAGCCCGAATCGACTGCGCAGCGCCTTGCCGCGTGATCGAAAATGCGGCGTACCGGAGCGGCCGCGCCTCCTCCATTCGAGTCGGGGTGCAACACATCCCGGATGACGTTGGTGCGATCGTCGTCGCCAGCGTCGATAGCCCTCTCTCGTCGGAGACGGTTGCCAACCTCGTCGCCTCCTGGGATGAGGAACCGCCCGCCATCCTCGTCCCCAGGTTCGAAGGAAGGAACGGACATCCGGCGCTGTTCAGTGGAGAGCTTCTGAGCGATCTGCGGACTGTCCAAGAATCGACGCTGGGCCTCAAGGCGGTGCGGGATGCGCATCGCGACGCAACCCGCTTCCTGGATGTCGACGACGCTCTCACCACGCAAAATCTAAATACTCCCGAGGATTACGCTACCGCTGTCACGCGATGGTTCCCGCCGCACGCCTGAAGACGGTGTGCCAAGCGGCGGAGAGCCGTGGGGATCGTCGCAGTCATAGAGAGGTGCGGAGAGCACAATGGCTGACTATCGGGAGTTCTTGGTTCATCAGATCGAAGTCGATACGGCAGAGATGCGCGGCCTCGTCCAGCATTTTCCGCCGGATCGTTGGAATTGGCGGCCAGGGCCCCAACTCTGGACCGCGTGGGAGCATCTCAACCACGCGCGCAACGTGGAGCGCCGATATCTGGAACGGCTGGAGGGCGTCCTAGAACACGGCGAGTACGCGCCCTCGGCACGGCCCGCAACCGAACCGGAGGACCAAGACGAAACACCGTTGGCTCTGGTCGACGACTACAGCGGGCTACGGCATCGGGAAATCGACATCTTCCAAGCCCTGTCAGCGGATCAATGGCGACAGGAATTCAATCACCCCACCCTGTGGGGCCACGTCTCAGTGCAGTGGTGGGCGGAACGCGTCGTGGCGCACACCACGGAGCACCTGCAGGGGTTATGGATGCTCCGGCAGCTCACCGCGATCGATCCTGACCGGATTCACGCCTTGACCGCGTAGGGCGCCTGTGGCCTCGGCGCATCTCAACACTGGGTCCCGCCAAGAGCGGGGACCTCCTGATATAGTTCGACGGTCAAGGCACAACCGACCAGCTGCGGAGCTAGTTCCCTGCGGAGAACGCCATGGGTGTCCCGATCAAAGAAGCGGCAGCATGCGGTGGGTACATCGCCAAGCAGCGCGTCACGCGCACCGAGAAATACCCCTTGGTGCTCATGCTTGAGCCGCTCTATCAATGCAATCTCGCCTGCCAGGGCTGCGGCAAAATCCAACACCCGGACGAAATCCTCAAGGCACGTATGACGCCGGAGCAGGCCTGGGCGGCCGTCGATGAGTGCGGCGCGCCCATCGTCTCCATCCCCGGGGGAGAGCCGCTCGTCCACCAAGAGATCGTGCGCCTCGTCGATGGCTTGATCGCCCGCAAGAAGTTCATCTATCTCTGCACCAATGCGATCTTGCTTGAGAAGCGCATCGACGAGTTCACACCCAGCCCCTACCTGACCTTCTCCATACACATGGACGGCCTCGAGGAGGAGCACGACGCCTCCGTCGACCGAGCAGGCATCTTTGACATCGCCATCAAAGCGATCAAGACCGTCAAGGCGCGCGGCTTCCGGGTCACGACGAACAGCACCTTCTTCGAGGGGCATGATCCCGATCGCGCACGCGCCATGTTCGACATGCTGATGGAGATCGGCGTCGATGGGATGATGATCTCCCCCGGCTACGCGTACGAGCGGGCTCCAGACCAAGACCACTTCTTGAAGCGCGAAGAGACCAAGGCCTTCTTCCGCTCCGTCCTCGAAGATCCCAACCCGGCCTGGAAGTTCAATCACTCGGCGCTGTTCTTGGACTTCCTCAAGGGCGAGATTGAGTACGACTGCACACCATGGGGCAACCCCACCTACTCCGTGCTCGGCTGGCAGCGGCCCTGTTATCTCCTGGACGAGGGATACGCCGACACGTTCGCGGAACTCATGGAAGAGACCGCCTGGGAGAATTACGGTCACGCCAGCGGCAACCCCAGCTGCCAACAGTGCATGGTGCACTCCGGCTTCGAGGCCTCGGCGGTGATCGACGCTTCCACCAACCCCGCCCGCGGCTTGCGAGTGCTGAAGACGGCCCTTCTGGGTTAGCGTCGAGGCGACCGCCGACCGCTTCAGCGCGTGCGACACTACGCAGATGCTGACAATCGTCACCGCTTTGCCGTGGGAGGCCGATCGCTTCGCGCAGCGCCTGCGTGGAGGCCGACGCGAGGCCTTCGGCGATGGCTGGACGATCTGGGGTTCCCGGGGACTGGTGGATCTGCGAGTGGTTGTCTCGGGCCCAGGGCTGGAGCGGGTCCAGGCGGCACGCTCGGAGCTGAAGACGCTCGATCCGAAGCCCACCGGGATCTTGGCAGTCGGCGTCGCGGTAGGTCTGACTGACAACTTGCAGCCCGGCGATGTCGTGGTTGCTTCCGCTCTGGTCGCCGCGTCGATCCCCAGCGAGGGATCCAGCACGAATCTCCACGTGCGCCTCATACCTGATGCCGGCCTCACGGAGTTCGTCAAGACGGCAGCCACGGACGCGGGGCTGCGATTGCACGATGGAACCAACGTCAGTGTCGATCGAGAACTACTCACCAGCGTTGAAAAGCGCGGCGAGCACGAACGTTCGGCGGCGATCGTCGGACAGATGGAGGACTACGCCTGGGCCGAGGCGGCCGCAGAACTCGGGCTGCCATTCGCCTCGGGACGGGCGATCCTGGACACGGTCACGACCTCCATACCGCCCAGCATCTTGGACTGGGATTGGCGCGGACCGGGGGCTTCGGAGGTCGCCCGCAGCATTGCGCGTCGCCCTTGGCTCCCGCCCAGCCTTGTCCGGCTGGGTTGCCAGCGGGCGCGCGCACGGCGGTCCATCGACAAGCTCCTTGAGTCGGTCGTCCGTCTGGGGAGCCCGACTCCCGAGGACTCGGCCTCGTGACGCGGGCTCTGGTCACGGGCGGAACCGGGTTCATTGGTACACATCTCGTCCGGGCACTCCAGATCGAAGGGGTCACGGTACGCGCGCTCGTGCGACCAGAAACCTCCGGTCGGAAGCTCACGGCGACGGGTGTGGAGGTCGTGTCAGGCGACGTGACGAACCCTCCTTCGGTACGTGCGGCGATGACAGACGTGGACGTGGTCTTCCATCTGGCGGCACGCTATGGACTCGTCGCGCGCGACGCGAAGCAGATCGCAAGCGTCAACGTGGAGGGCACCCGCACAGTCATGCAATCGGCGATTGCAGAAGGGGTCCCGCTAGTGGTGCACACGTCGTCCGTCGCCGCCGTCGGCCACGCGGATGCCAAAGGCAACCCTGCCTCTGAGGCCACCTGGACCGACCCACGGGCCTTCGCCGGACCCTACGAGGCTTCCAAGTACGACAGCGAGCGGCTCGTGCACCGCATGGTTGCCCAAGACGGCTTGCGCGCCGTGGTCGTTAATCCCACGGCTCCAATCGGGCCCTTGGATCTGAAGCCCACCCCCACCGGTCAGATGATCCTGGACGCCGCTCGCGGCGCAATGCCTGGCTACGTGGCTTCCGCGGGACTAAACATCGTGCACGTCCGTGATGTCGCGACCGGGCACATCCTGGCTTGGCAGCGCGGTCAAGTCGGCGAGCGCTACATCCTCGGCCACCAAGATGGCAATCTCACATTGCAAGAGATCCTGCGTCGGGCGGCGGAGGCCGCGGGAAGAGCCGGGCCACGGATACGGATCCCCTATGCAGCGGCGCTTGGCTACGCGCACCTCGATGAGCGCTTGCTCAACCGCTTCCGGGCGGGCACCGTCCGAGCACCCGTCGCCGGGGTCCGGCTGGCGAAACATCGCATGTGGTTCGACTGCAGGCGGGCGGTCAAGGAGCTCGCGATGCCCCAGACACCCTTGGATGACGCATTCAACGATGCCGTGCAGTCATTCATCGACCAGGGGTTGGTTCCGAAGCGAGGGATCTAGTCTCCGCTCCTTTGAATGAAAGGCTGAGCCCGCGTAGGGTCGCGGCAGAAGAGAGGCACAGCACTATGGCGAGTGATGCGATCGCGGCGGATGGAAGCCAGCTCACGAACCGCTTGCTCGCCAAGCTCTATGTCGCGCAGCACAGGCACCTACATGGCGCGATCGTCGATCTGGTCCAGATTGGCGTGCCTCTTGCAGAAGTCGCAGTGGTCGTTGGGATGGCAGCCGAAGAGGTCCAGCGAATCCTCGACGAGGCAGCGGAACTCGCCAGCCGGGCCATTGGACGGCCCCCGGGGACGGGGCGCCCCTCGCCACCCGGTGGAACGAGCTAGGCCCTCGCGCCAGCGGCGACCTTCGGTCGAGCACCATTGCTGTGCCGGGCACGCACGGCGTCGGCGGCCGCGTAGAGCCGCTCCAAGCCGATCGTCAGACTCTCGATCTCCGCGTGGCTGAGTTCTGACAGGATCTCACCGACGTATGCGTTACTGCGGTCCGCCTGCTCGCCGAGCACCTGACCACCTGCCTCCTCCAAGAAGTTGCAGGACACGCGACGATCGTGGGGGTGCGGTTCACGGCGCACGAGCTCCAGGTCCACGAGGCGGTCAATCAAACCCGTCACGGCGGACGGCGTCACGCCGAGGTGATTGGCGATCTCGCCCGTCGACGAGCCCGGATGCTCACGGAGCTGCACCAGCACTCGCAACAGCGGCATCGTGATATGCGCTTTCCCCCACACTTCGAACCGCAGCGGATCGACGATCTTCAAGGACGACCAATACGCCGCCAACGCCCGATTCATCTGTTTCGAAGGTGCCATGAGAATTCCCCGAGAGAAGAAAGTAAACTAGGGAGCGAGTCTAGTGCAGTTCGATTAACAGATGCCAATCTATTTGGGCTCACACGAAGGGTCTCCCGATCTCGGGCCGCGGTCCATCGTCTCGCAGATGCCCGATTTCCAGACGCTCATGGTGCTATCCAGATGGGAGGCGGAGCCGCTGCCCGCTGAAGATCCAATTGATGTCGGCGATCTCATTGACCTCCGCGAGCACGTCTCGCGACGTATCGAACTCCGCCGCGATGTTGCTGAGCGTGTCACCGGGCTCCACGGTGTAGAACGCATCGGCGCCAGCGAGTCCATCATCGAAGGCCGTCGTGCCGGTTCCATCGCCCACTGGGATCAAGAGCTTCCCCGCGGGGAAGATCAAGTTCTTATCACCGATGTTGTTCGCCGCCACCAAGCTCTCGACGGACGAACCGAAGTCGCGCGCAATGCGCGACAACCAATCGCCGCTGACGACGGTGTAGTAGGCGACCGCCGGTGCGCCGGGATCGGGAATGAGCAGGACCGCGCCTGAGGAGATCACGTTCGCGTCGTCGATGTCGTTCGCCAACACGATCCGGCTCACGGTGACACCAAACTGCCCTGCGATCGCGGTCAGCGTATCTCCCGGCTGGATCGTGTACTCCTGCTCCTCCGCGAAGGCGGGTCGTGGCGAGCCCAGGGTGAGGGCTGCCAACCCAAGCACGGCCACGCCAAAGGCCATACCCAATCCCAGGCGAGTCCAAGATGGACCCCGCCACACCGCGACCCAGCCATATCTTCCATCACAGTTCGGTGTCACGATGCGCCTCCTTAGCTATCCGTCCACGCGGCGGAGGCTAGCGGCTGACACATGGGCCCGGGGGATTTTCGACGATTAATCCTTGTTAGTTGAAACTAACCAGTGGAACATCACCGTCGGTCCAGGTGGGGCGCGCTCGATAGAAACGCTCCTCGGCGAAGAACTGCGCGCGGAGATCGTCCGGCAGCTTGCTGAACATGCTGCCCTCGCCAAATTGGCTGCGGTGCATGCTGGAGCCGCGCTGCTTCGCCTCGATGTATGCACGCACATCGTGAACGACGCTGACGATGGGATCGGGCTCCTCCATCGCTTTATCCAACCGCTGCCGCATCTCCTCATCGATCGGTTCGGTGAGCAGGCCACGCTTCTCAAGCTCCAGGCGCATCACGGCGAATTGCTTCATCCGAAAGGTGCCCCAGTACAAGGCCCGCGGTTCGTGCGCCTCGCCGGCGCTGGGGAAGGCCGCCGGATCGCCCGCAGCTTCGTAGGCCGAGAGCGTGTGTCGATGCACGGCGATGTGATCCGGGTGGCCGTAGCCTCCGGTGGGATCCCAGGTGAAGACCAAACCAGGCTTGGTGCGGCGAATGATGCGCACCAGTTCTTCCGTCACCGTCTCCGAGGGGGCCTGGTGCAAACACCGAGGATCGTCGTTCTCAGGCGTCCCGACCATGCCGCTGTCCCGGTAGGGAAGGAACTCCACCTGATGCACACCCACCTGCGCCATCGCCGCGCGCAGCTCAAGCTCGCGGACGTAGCCCAGTGTCTCGTTGGTGGCCAGTGCCGGGTCCGAAATCTCGCCCACCTCGCCGCGCGTCGCGCAGACGAGCGTGACTGAATGTCCCGCTTGGACGAACGCCGCAAGCGTTCCGGACGCCTGCCCCTCATCGTCGGGATGTGCGTAGACGGCAAGAACGGGATACAGCGTGTTCGACATACAACCTCCTAGGCTGGTCGATTGTCCAGTGGGGAAGGCTTGGGGAGAAGACTACGGATTCGCACTCGGGCCATGGGAGTGCGCCATCCCTAGACCTCGGCGGCTGAGTCCAAGACCTCACGCACCTTACGAGCGATGTCCGGATAACTGACCGGCTTCTGCAGGTACCCCGTCCCGGGCCCGCGGTGCTCCAGCTCCGAGTGATGGGTATCCACGTAGCCAGACGTGAAAAGCACCCGGAGATCGGGCCGCGCTTCGCGCAAGCGGGACGCCAGTTCCGTCCCGCGCATCCCGGGCATGACGACGTCTGTGAAGAGCAAATCGATCGGTGACTCGCTCGCCTCGAAGAGTCGGATCGCTTCGGCGCCGTCCCGAGCCGCCAAGACTTCGTAGCCACAGTCCGTCAAGACGCGACTCACGATCTTCCGAACTGGCTCCTCATCCTCCGCCAAGAGAATCCGCTCGCTGCCCTTGGGCAACGCCTCCGCTTCCGAAACGTCGAAGCCCGGCTCCTCCCAACCAGCCTCAGGGAAAAAGACACTGAACGTGGCGCCTTCACCGGGACTGCTCTCCACGTCGATGGCGCCGCTGCTCTGCCGCACGATGCCGTACACGGTCGCGAGTCCAAGCCCTGTCCCCTTTCCCAGGTCTTTGGTGGTGAAGAAAGGCTCGAAGATGCGCTCACGGGTCTCCACGTCCATCCCGTGCCCTTCGTCCGTGACGGAGAGGAAGATATATTCGCCGGCGACCTCCAGGCCGAGCCGACTCGCCACCGGCGGATCAAGAACGCGGGGACCGGCGGAGAGCGTCAGGCTTCCTCCCGCCGGCATGGCATCCCGCGCGTTCAGGATCAAGTTCATGATCACTTGCTCGATCTGTCCGGGATCGGCCTTGATCAGACATCGCTCGGCGGGAAGATCAACGTGTAGCGTGAGATCTTCCCCAATCAGCCGCCGCACCATCGCCTCCAGATCCTTGATCGTCTTCGCCAGGTCCACAATCTCGGGCTCTAGAACCTGACGGCGGCTGAACGCCAAGAGCTGTCGCGTGAGCGTCGCGGCTCCTTGTCCCGCCTGCCGTATCTCAGAACGCGACTCATGCAGCGGGTGCGACGGACTCAACGACATGAGTGCCAACTCGCTGTACCCCGTGATCACGGAGAGCACGTTGTTGAAGTCGTGGGCGATTCCACCCGCCAGCAGACCGACCGCTTCCATCTTCTTCGCTTGCCGGAGTTGCTCTTCCAACTGTCGCCGTTCCTGTACGTTCACAGCCACTCCCACCACCCCCACCACTCGGCCATCCCCACTGCGGACTGCCGTGTAGTGATGATCGAAGAAGACGCCCTCCAGCTCGAACGTGCCGGTGGCTTCCAGCCCGCCAGCCGCCTGCTTCAACAAGCGCGCCAGTTTCTTGTGGGGGATGTCATGAATCGTCCGGCCAACCCAATCCCCAGGCTCCAGTCCGATCTCGGCCAGGGCCTTGCCATCGGTCATTGTGAAGGTACCTTCCGCATCCGTGGCGAAGAGAACGACTGGCGCATTGCGGACGAAGCTTCGCAAGCGCTGCTCACTCTCGGCGAGCCCGTCTGTCGCCAGGCGGCGGTCCGTGATGTCTTGCACGGTCCCGACGACTTTGGTGATGGTGCCGTTCTCGTCCCTCACCGCCTCGCCGTGTTCCGCCACAACGCGCTGCTCGCCATCGGGGCGGCGGATCCGATGCTCGATGTATTGTGGTTCGCCGCTCTGGGCGCCTTGGAGCAGGCAATCGCGCAGAGCAACCAGATCGTCCGAGTGGACGCGGCTCCAGAACGCTTCAGTGGTGAGCGGCTCTCCGCGCGGTTCCAAGCCAAAGATGCGGTGCGCTTCATCGGAGGCCGTGAGTTGAAAGTTCGAAACGTCGATCTCCCACGAGCCAAGATGTCCAACTTGTTGCGCTCGCGCCAGGGATGCCTGGCTCTCCTCCAAGGCCTCCCGGTCGCGCACGCGATCGGTGTGATCCAAACCCACACCCACCACGCCAACGATCGCCCCGTCCGGCGCACGGAGCGGTGCATAGTGAAGATCCAGGACTCGCTCTTCGCCTTCCCAGCGTTGGGTCACGGTCTCGCCCGCCAACGTGCGGTTGAAGATCCGCCGAAGGTCAGGGCGCATGGCGTGGAAGTCGTCGCTAGATCGTCCCACCAGCGCCGCGGAGGTCGTCTTCAGATCATCCAGCACACGGCCTTCGGCGAGCGTGATGATTCCATCTCGATCGAACGTGAACAAGACGATCGGCAGGCTCGAGATCACGGTGCGTAGCTGAGCCTCACGCTCGGCCAGGACCTGCTCCACGCGCTTCCGCTCGGAGACATCAATAATGATCCCGGCCACGAGGGTGCCAGACTCCCCGTCGGGAATCGGGAACTTGGTGATGAGGTGATGCTGATCGCCGGTGGCCAGCTCCAACGTCTGAGGCAGATGAGTCTCCAGGACGGCCTGATCCGCAGCGTGCATAGCGGCGGCGTCCGTGGCCGAGAGCAGATCGAACACTGTCTTGCCCGCGAACGATGCAGGAACCGGCGCTCCGCGCTGCGCCAGAATCGGATCGTATAGCTCGGCGAGATGGGTGCTGAAAAGGTATTTGCCGTCCGCGTCCTTGATGTACGTCGCGCCCGGCAGATGCTGGAGGAAGGTCTCAAATGTTTCCCGCGTCTGCACGGCTTCCTCTTCGGCCAGTTTTGCGGCGGTGATGTCTCGGGCGATGCCGTGAATCACCGTGGGGTGACCGTCCGCGTCGCGAATCACGCGGCCCCGGGCCTCCACCCACAGATGCGTCCCGTCCTTGCGGATCAAACGAATCACCACGGAGCTGTCGGGGTCGTCGCCGGCCGCGAACTGGACGAACCGGTCGCGGATCCGCTGCACATCGTCCGGATGCGTGACGTCAAAGATCTTCAGCCCTTCAAGCTCTTCGAACGAGTATCCCGTGCCCGCCAGCCCCGCTTGGTTGATGAACAGGATCCGCCCCGAAACATCGAGCTCGTAAATCAAGTCCGTCGCATTGTCGATGAGGTTGCGATACCGCTCTTCGGACGACAGCAGCGCGCGCTCGATCTGCCGACGATCGGAAATGTCTCTGACCGCGCCCAAAATGCGGCCATCCGACAAGCGGCTCCCGACAATCTCGACGGGGATCCGCGTCCCGCCAGCGTCGACTAGCTCCGTCTCAACTTGGAGCCGCTCTCCCTCCACAATCCGCCGGAAGCCCGCGGTCACCCCCGGCACATCGGGCGGAAACAGATCTGCGATGCTCAAACGCAACATCCGGCCCCGCGAATAGCCCAGGAGCCGGACGCCGCTCTGATTGACGTCCAGGAGATGGCCCTCATCATCGAGGATGATGATCGCGTCGGCCGCCTCTTCGAAAAGGGCGCGCAGGCGGCCCTCTTTCGCGTCCGTCACGTTGCGGGCGATTCCTTGGACGCCCTGCACGTTGCCATCGAGATCGCGGAAGCGGTGCGTCCGGACTTCCACCCAGATCGGCTCGCCGGTTCGCTTGCGCGTCAAAAGCTGCGCAAGTTCCTCTTCCTGCACCCCTTGGAGGCGCTGCAGCAGCAGATCAGCGGCATACGCGAGGTGCTCAGCGGCGACGATGTCGGCCATGCTCATGTGGCGGAACTCATCCCGCGTGTAGCCGTAGTCGCGGACGGTGGCGGGATTCACGTCCAGGAAGTTCCCCTGGCGATCCATCGTGAAAACGTAGTCGTTGGTGTGATCCGCGAGGATGCGCTCCCGCGACAATTCTTCGCGTAGGCGCAGAACCTCACGCTCAAGTGCGTCTCGATGGAGGGGCAGGGCATCCGGAAAAAGGGCAGGGTCGATCTGTTGCATGATGATTTCTCACGCAACAGTCCATGCTTCGTTCCGTAGAACGATCCCCTGGCCGTGGAGTCTAACCGGTCCCACCCCAATGCCGCGTATCGTGACGAATCGGTGAACACGCGATCAGCGCGTTCGCCACGGAGTTTGTCCCTTCTGGCGTCCTGTGGAGGCGCGCTTAGTCAGCGATCTCGGCGTCGGCGACCATCGGGAAATAGATCCGAAAGGTCGATCCGGGCATCACCCGCAGAACCGCCCGGTTCTGGCGCAAGGCTCCGTTCGCTGCCGCGAGTCTGAGGCCCACCTCGGGAAGATCCAGCGGCTCACCCACCGGGCCAATGCCACTCACCGGTACCCCGAGCGCCTCCACCGGATCCCCAATGGTCACGATCGCGTAGCGTCCACGTTCTGGGAGCTCCAACCATCGGGCTTGATTCGCGTCCAGCTCATGCACCGATAGGTCGATCGGAAGTCTGGCTCGTCCGTCCTCACAACAGTGCACCGCGAGAGAGACCAGCGCACGGCTCACCACCTCCGGGTCGAGGTCCACGACGCAGGCCGACGGGTCCATGCTCAGGGTCCACCGCGTCGCATCTGGGAGCTGAGAATGAAAATCGGGGGTCAGCTTCATGAGCACCGTGGCGAGATCCGTTGGCGTTTGCTCAAGAACCTGGCGCTCACTGATCGCCAGCAGGTCTTGGGCGACGCGACCGGCTCCGCCGATCGCGTCGAGAATCTGCACAATATCGGCAAAGATCTGCGTGTCCCGGTCCAGATTCTGCTTGATCAGATCCGCGTGACACTCCATCACCAGCAGCTCGTTGTTGAGCCGGTGCGCGGCCGCGCCGGAGGCCTGAGCCAGCGCCGCCCGAACTTCCGCATGGCGTTGGCGCTCTTGCCGATCGTGGGATTCCGCGACATCCATGGCGACGAGGCTCGCACCGATCACGCCCCCCGCGGCATCGCGAATCGGGGCCGCTCGACACTCAATGGGGATGCCATTCCCAAACCGCCGCGCCGAGGCCGTGCCGCCCCCCAAGGCGACGCTGATGTCCCTCTCAATTCCGGGGATCGGCAGCACCCTCGCGGGATCTCCCAGGCAGCCTTCTGCCGTCAGCCCGAGATCCGCGAGAAACCGGCCCTGGCACGTCGTGATCCGCCCCGCGGCATCCGTCGTCACAAACATCATCGAGGCAGCCGCGAGCGCGGCGTCCGATGGTCGAGTCGGAGCCAGCGGTCGCATCAGACCGATCGTGCGGCCATCGGGTAAACGCTCCAACACCAATTCCACTGGGACCCGGGAGTCGTCGGACCGGATCAATTCACGTTTGATGCGGACCACGCGATCTCGCCAACCAAGCTCACGGGACTGCGCCTCTCGCGATCGAGGGTCGCCGCCAATCAGCGCCTCCAAGAGCTGAAGCCCCACGAGCTCCTCTGGCGCCCGCTGGATCAGCTGGGCGAAGGGCTCGCTTGCCTGCACCACACGTCCATCCAGATCAAGGACGCAGACAGGAGCCGGAGCGCTGTCGATTGTGTTCGGCGGCAGCGCCAGCAGGGCCTTCATCTCCGCGGCATCAGCCAAAGGCTGCATGGTGAGCGTGCCGTTTCCATCGTCGTAGAAGTGGGCCCGGACCCAGACGGGCGCGCCGGACGGGGTCTCCATGAGTTGTTCGTACGGTTGGCGTAGGCGGGGCAAGCGCCGATACCGTTCCACGTAGTCGCGCAGTCCCGAGAGATGAGGCCGACCAACGAGATCCGCCAGCTGCAGGCAGACGCCGGGATGCGCAGCACGCGCGGCGGCGCTCAGGGGCAGCACCGGACCGCTGGCGCTGAGATGATAGAGACGCTCCGCACCAGCAGGTCTATCCATCCGGAGCGCGGCGAGTTCGGCTTCCAGCTCCACAACGCGCACCCGGAGCGCCGTCGCCGTATCCAGGGGCGCGGGAAGTTCAACCACGTTCGTTCGCACCGGAGCTCTCCTATCTCGTGCAGCGTGGAACCAGGTTACTCTTTGAAAGTCGAGTCTCCGCACCGATCGCGCATCCGTGAGTGATCGGTGATTGAGGCGCCGCAGTTCAGAACGGAGGTGGTCCGTTCCCTCGTGCCAAACTGTTCGCTCTGGACTTATCGACGACGGAAGTGCTCCTGGCCATAGGAGAAGACTGGACGCCTACTGACGCGGAAGCCCGAGCCCGCGCGTGGCGATAATGTTGCGCTGAATCTCGCTTGAGCCAGCAGCGATCGTGGACGGGACCGTTCGCATATACGCCCGGCCCAGCTCGCCACGCAGCGGCGCATACGCGTCGTCCACATCCACGCGCTGCGACGGAAGACCGATGAGCCGGGTGCCACAATTCGCGACCCGTTGCGATAGTTCGCTGCCGAACATCTTGCTCATACTCGCTTCGTAGTTCGGGATGAGGCTCTGGCTCTGCATCCAGACGACGCGGTACGAAAGCAGCCGGCTAATCGCCGCCTCAATCGCCAACTCCGCGAGACCGTCGCGGACACCCGGATCGTCGATCAACCGGGCGCCGCCCGCCCGCCCGGAATGTTCGCGGGCGTACGCTGCCAACCCCTCCACCTGCCGGCGAGAGTTGGCGGACCAATTCACCCCCGAGCGCTCGAAATCCAGCAGCGTCGCCGCGACATACCAACCTCGGTTCTGCTCGCCGAGCATCTGGCTGGCCGGGACACGGACATCAGTGAAATACACCTCGTTGAATTCGTGATCGCCCAGCATGTTGATCAGTGGCCGCACTTCGATGCCGGGTGTCTTCATATCGAGCAGGAAATAGGAGATGCCGCGATGCTTGGGAGCGTCCGGGTCGGTTCGGGTCAACACGTGGATCCAATCGGAGTGGTGCGCGTCCGACGTCCAGATCTTCTGCCCATTGATCACGTAATCGTCGCCATCTTTCACGGCGCGCGTCTGTAACGAGGCCAAGTCCGATCCGGACCCCGGCTCCGAGAACCCCTGGGCCCATCGCACTTGAGCGCTGGCGATACTCGGCAAGTGTTGCTGTCGTTGTTCCTCTGTCCCGTGCACCATCACGCACGGGCCGACCATGGAAATGCCTTGCCCGCCCGATCCGGGCGCGCTGGCGTAGGCGCTCTCCTCGCGGAAGATCAGTTGCTCCATGTGCGTCGCGCCGGCGCCGCCGTATTCCTTCGGCCAGGCCATCGTCAGCCAACCATGGTCGGCAAGCTTCAGCTCGTAGGCGTGGTCGGCCTCGTACGTGGCGTCGTCACCCGCGCGAGCCCCCGCGGGTGCCGGCGACCAGTTGTCGCGGATGAAGTCTTGAACTTCACCACGAAACTGCTCCTGCTCCGCCGTGAACGCGAACTCCATCCGGCACCGCCTTTCCGCCAAGAGCCAACTCTTCAGCAGCTCCTGGCGGCGCGATGGTACCTGATCGACTCGCGGGCTGGACGCCGCTCGCTCTTAGGGATTGAGCGGCACCTCGACCGGACCGGTGGTCACGAGCCAGAGCAGATCGGGCTTGTCCCCGGCACCTAACGCGAAGTCAGTCTGCAGGGCGGGCGGCAATGCCGGATTGAACGCGACCCACGTTTCGCCGGTCCAGCGCCAAACGATGACAACCGTCTCGACAGCGCCGAAGAGCGCCGCGGCCGTGGTCTCACCTCCACGCCAGACGACGAAGTCGGCTGATGCCTCTGTCGCCAAGGTCAGGTTTGGTCCCGCCGGCGCGGGTGATCCGCCAGCTGGTGCATCCACCGTCAGTGGTCCCGAGGTCACCAGCCAGAGCACATCCGGCCCAGGGCCCACGCCCAACGCGAAGTCCGTACTCAGAATCGGCGGGACGTTCGGGTTGAACGATTCCCACACCTCGCCGTTCCATCGCCAGACCACCCGGACGGTGTCGCCACTAAAGACCTCGCTCGCCGAAGTCTCGCCAGCGGTCCAGAGCACGAAGTTGGCGGAAGCCGTGGTCGCTAGGGTGATCGGTGCCGCCGCGTCGACGTCCAAATCGACGATCGCGAACAGCCCGCCTCCCCCCATGGGAAAACGGACGCTACCGACTACCTCGTCGATCTCCACCACACTTGGGTCGAGCATCGTCCAATTCAACCCGCCGCCGAGCTGCGACGATCCGATCTCCGGTACCGTGCCTTCGGAGACGGAAAGGGTGCGGAAGCTCTGAAAATCGTCCAGGTAGAACTCGCCCGTGACGCCCAGATCCACTGGCCGCACGCTTTGAATAGACAGCTCAACCAGCTCGATCGGAGCTCGGCCATCGGGCCCCGCAAAGCCCGGGCCAGTGCCGTGCACGGTCAGTCGTGCGACGACCGTGTCAGGCTGTTCGCCGGCGAAGAGATCCGCTGGCCCATGGATGCGGTACGCCCCACTGACGTCTGTCACGGTGAACGGAGTCCCAGGTTCGACGGGATCGAAAACAATGACGACACCGCCGTTGAGACCCGGGATGCCCGCATGCACGGGATCCCGCCCGAGTCCGAAGGCGATGATGCCAGGCCCGCTCACGTTGAAGGTGTCATCACCCTCCAAACCCGCGAGCGTCAGGCGTGCCCAGTTCGGGGCCGGATGCCCTGAGGTTTGCGAAGTGATCAAGAGCGGTATGAATCCGTAGGCGACGATCTCGCCCGGCGCCACACCAGCCGGCACGACTGACGCGATGGTGGCGGGGCCAGAGAATGGCCCACTCGCCAATCCGGATACAAAGACGTCGAGTGCGACGGCGCCAAGGAACGAAGCACCATCCGGCAGCGGAGCGGCCGCTGCGAAGGCCGCCAGATCCGCCAGAGGCGTCAGCGACACCGAGACACTGGGCGATGGGAACGGCAACGAACTCGCCGCCGCGGTGAACGTGTAGAGGTCTGTGGCCAGCGAGATGTCGCCCGCTGTGGCAGCGAAGACCTCCGTCACCGATGTCCCCAGCGTGGCGAAGTCCGGCACCGCGGCGCTACCCCCCTCGACGATAATGCCGTCCGGTACATACAGCTCCGTGGCGCTCCCGGGCGCACTGCCTCCTGCGATGAAGACACGGCTATCAGGTAGGACGGTCGCCGAGTGCTCCGATCGGGAGCCCAGGACGGGTGTCCCGCCGGGCTCGAAACCATCCGTCTCGGGGTCCCACCGCTCCGGCGTCGCCGAGCCGCCGCCAACAATCAGCAGCGTCCCGTCTGGGAGCGGGCTCGCCGTGTGGTTGACACGGACGACATCGAGCGTCCCCAGTGTTGTGAAAGTGCCGCTCGCGGGGTCGTAGCGCTCCACCGAGTCCGTCGCATCGCCGGTCGTGAAGTCCGTGTTGCCCCCGGCAAAGAGGACGCTTCCGTCGGGCAGGAGAGTGTGTGTGCCACCAGCGGCCCACCGCCAGGCTGCCCGTGGAACTGAATGTGCCGGTTGCCGGATCGTAGATCTCGGCGGAAGCACGGATATCCGGGAAGTCGCCTTGACCACCTGCAACCAAGACCGTGCCGTCATCCAGCAGATCCGCCGACGCGGCCTCTCGGGACTCCCCCAACGATCCCGTCGCCGTCCAACTTCCCACGCCCGGGTCGAACAGCTCCGCCGTATCCGTCGGGCCGCCGGTCGAGAACCCTCCGACCACCAGCACATCCCCACTCGGCAGCAATGTCGCCGTCTGACTCGCTCGCGACGTACTCATCTCCGCCATCGGCGTGATAGTCCCCAGGCCAGGATCGTAGAGGTCGACCGAAGCCACTAGAACAAACCCGGTCGTGAAGCCTCCCGTGATCAGTACGCGGCCATCGGTCAGCAGCGTCGCGCGGTGCGCGGTGCGCGGCTCACTCAGTGTCGGTCCAGCGGTCGTGCTATCGGTGGCAGGATCATAGATCTCGGTGCTCCCCAGCGGTGTCCCTGAGGCAAGTCCACCTGCGATGAAGACCGTTCCGTCGTCGAGCAAGGTCGCCGTGTGATCGGATCGCCCTGCGACGAGGCTGTCCGCCGCGACGTAGATCCCCACCGGGTCAGCGGCGCTTGTCTGCCGCTGCGTGGCGAGAACGCCCGCGATCGCGATCAGGATCGCCAGGGCGAAAACCGCCGCCCCGCTTGCCGAAGTGACCCAACGTGCGCCCGTAATCATGCCACGCTCCTCCGTGGCAACAGCCCGCCGGAGCCTATGGCCGTACGCCTGCGCGCACAAGTCGGATTGCTCAGGCAATCGCTCGGGCGGCAACTACTGCCGCGGCAGACCCAGCCCACGCGTGGCGATGATGTTCCGCTGGATCTCAGATGTCCCCGCGAAAATCGTGTAGGGCACGGTCGTCATGTACATGCGACCAAGGTCGGCTTGCAGCGGCGCGTCCGGGTCCTCGGGGTCGATCCGCTGACCCGAGAGCCCGATCATGTTGATCCCGAAATTGGCGACCCGCTGGTTGAGCTCCGTCCCGAACATCTTCGCCGCGGACGCCTCATAGTTCGGGATCAGCCCCTGTCCCTGCATCCACACCACCCGGTACGAGAGCAACCGGCAGACCTCCGCCGACAGCGCTAAGTCCGCCAGGCCTTCGGCCACACCCGGCTGGTCATAGACCCGGCCCCCATTGCGGTTGTTGTTCTTCGCCCACTCGGTCAGGTTCTCCGTCACGCGACGGGCCTGCGCCGGGTAGTTCACGCCGCTGCGCTCAAAGTCCAGCAACGTCGCCGCCACATACCAACCGCGGTTCTCTTCGCCAAGCATCTGGTTGGCCGGGACGCGGACGTCCGTGAAGAACGTCTCGTTGAGCACATGGTTGCCCGCCAGATCGATGATCGGCCGTACTTCGATGCCGGGCGTCTTCATGTCCAGCAGGAAGTAGGAGATGCCGCGATGCTTCGGCGCATCCGTGTCGGTGCGAGTGAGAATGTGGATCCAGTCGGAGTGCGTGGCACCGGAGGTCCAGATCTTCTGGCCGTTGATGACGTAGTCGTCTCCGTCTTTCACGGCCCGCGTCTGTAGCGATGCGAGGTCAGAACCGGATCCCGGCTCGGAGAAACCTTGGCACCAAACCGCCTCGGCGTTCGCGATGGGCGGCAGGAACCGCTCCTTCTGCTCCTCGCTGCCGTGGACCATAAGACACGGCCCCACCATGGAGATGCCTTGTCCGCCAGCGCCGGGAGCGCCGTGATACGCGCTCTCCTCGCGAAAGATGAGCTGCTCCATGAAATCCGCCGCGCGGCCCCCATATTCCTTGGGCCAGGCCATCGTCAGCCAGCCGTGTTCGGCAAGCTTTTTCTCGTAGATACGGGAAGCTTCGAAGCCCTCTTGATCGTCGGGTTCAAGAGTCGCCGGGGGCGGGTCCCAATTGTTGCCAATGAAGTCCCGTACTTCCTGGCGAAACTGCTCTTGGTCATCCGTGAAATTGAACTCCATGGCACACTCCTTGTTCGAACTCCGGCTCAAAGTCGTCGGGCGGAACACCCGCGAAGGGACCGGGATCTACTCTGTTCTCCGCGAACCCTCTCCGCGAAACCTACGGCGACCAACCGGCGGCGCGATCTGATCGTGCGGCGCGACTCACGAGCAGGCAAGACGCCCACCCCCAAGGCTGAAGTATCGAAACCCCATCCTCTGCCGTCAACTCCAATCCTCGCATTCCCGCTGTGGATGGGCCGACACGCCGGACCCAGCTCCTTGACGACCTTGTATGCGCGGTGCTATTCCAAACCTAGTTTCGGAGGAAGTGCGCCCATCTGGAGCACCCTCCGTCTCCGGCCCGCGGCATGCGGGCACGCAGTGTAAGGAGGCGGACCCGTTGGCAAAGAACAATGAAGCCACGGAACAGGTTGAACCAGGCTATCGGCCCATCGTGCCCTACCTGGAATTGCCGTCGGACGACCTCGACGACGCCTACTTGAAGGCCCTGGTCAACAAGGACGGCACCGCCGCTTATCTCTACTCGGCCACCCGCCGCTACGACAGTAAGAACGCGGACCTGGACGAGACGTCGCTCCAGCCTGCGAAGCTGGAAAATGAGGGTGAGATCTGGGTCTACACCATCGTCCACCAGTCGTTCCCGGGGGTTCCCACGCCGTTCATGGGAGCCATCGTCGATGTTCCGGTCGAAGGGCATCCCGATCTCAAAGTCGCGGTGCGGGCCAACATCGCTGAGGTCGAAGTGGACCCCAGCGCGGTGGAGATGGGCATGAAGGTGAAATTCCGAGCCCGGGCGATCCGCAAAGACCAAGACGGAAATGACGTCGTCATTCCCGAGTTCGTCCCGGTTTAGGGACGAGTAGGGGATGACCGTTCCCGTTTAGGGACGAGTCGAAGAGTTAGAGCCCCGGCAAGGGCACGCAGACCGCTACGACAGCGGTGAAGGGAATCGAAATCAATGGATGACGTCTTTGTAGCCGGCGTAGGCATGATCAAGTTTGGCCGCTATCCGGAGGAGACGGTCGCATCGCTTGGGGCGAAGGCCGTGGTGCTGGCGCTGCAAGACGCGGATGTCCAGCTCTCAGAGATCGAAATGATGGCAGCAGGGAACCTCTACCAGACCAACATGGTGGGGCAGAACATTCTCAAAGAGATCGGCCAGACGGGGATCCCCGTCTACAACGTCGCCAACGCTTGCGCCACAGGCTCAACCGCGTTCCGCGAGGCCTACTACGCCGTCGGCTCCGGCGCCTACGACATCGCGCTGGCGGTAGGCGTGGAGCAGATGGGCAAGCAAGGCCTCTTGGGCGGCCTCGGCGACACGGACCCGGCCTACATCACCGAGGGCGTGATGGGCACGGGCACAATGCCCGGCGTCTTCGGCATGGCTGGGATGGAGCACATGCGGCTCCACGGTACCAAGCAGGAACACTTCGCCCAGATCTCCGTGAAGAATCACGAGCACGCCATGGGCAACCCGCTCAGTCAGTATCAGGTGCGGGTCAGCCTGGAAGACGTGATGAACGCGCGGATGATCGCCTACCCCAACACGCTCTACATGTGCTGCCCCACCGGTGACGGCGCCGCGGCTGCAGTGCTGATGAGCAAGAAGGCGATCGCCCAGTTGGGCGGGGAGCAGATCAAGGTGGCCGCCGCGGCCATGACGACCGACCCCTACACCGACCGCAACCTTGTCTTCCCCGACATCAACACCATGGTCCGGAACGCCGCCGACCAAGCCTACGAACAGGCCGGGCTGGGGCCGGAAGACCTCCGCAGCGTGGAGCTGCACGACTGCTTCGCCACGGCCGAGCTCCTCCACTACGAGAACCTGCGCCTCTGCCCCGAGGGCGAAGGCGGCCGCATGGTCGAGGAGAAGCTCACGGACCTCTCCGGTCCGCGTGACCGCAAAGAGTGGGTCGCCGTCAACACCTCCGGTGGGTTGCTTTCCAAGGGGCACCCCCTGGGCGCAACCGGCGTCGCCAACATCTGCGAGATCGTTTGGCAACTTCGTGGCCAGGCGGGCGAGCGCCAGGTCGAGAACTACAACGCAGGCCTGGCTCAGGTGATTGGCCTGGGCAGCGCCGCCACGGTGCATATCTTGACCAAGTAGCCTGACGAAGTCGTTCGGCAGCCGAGGAGTCGCGCGAACGCGGCGCCTCAGCACAGTTCACACAGGGGCGTCCATGCGGGCGCCCCTTCTCTATGCCTCGGACGCACTCGCGATCTGAGCGATCACGGACGGATACGACCACGGAATGAAGGTAGTGGTAGCCCTGGGCGGAGAGTTAGCCGACACCGCACTGGTCCGGACGCGCATAGCTGGCGCCGAGTTCGTCATCGCCGCCGACAGCGGGGCGACTCGACTTGACGCGCTGGGCGTGAGGCCCGACGCGGTGATCGGCGACTTCGACTCGCTCGCGGCGGATCGGCTGACGACACTGCGCGCGGCTGGCGTCGAAATCGTCCCACACCCGGACCCGCAATATCGAACAGACGGGCAGGTCGCTCTGGAGTTGGCTGCCGCGCGCGGCGCCTCCGAGGTGATCCTGCTGGGAGGCCGAGGCGGTCCACGTATCGACCATAGCCTGAGCAATGCCCTGTTCCTCGTCGCGGAGGAATTCGCCTCGATGCCGATCATGGCGATCAGCGGCTGGAGCGAAGCGATCGGCGTCTTCGGCCGCGAATCAGGATGGGGCCGGGACACCGTCACGTTCGGTGGTGCGCCGGGCGACTATGTGTCGTTGATCCCGTTGGGCGAACATGTCGGTGGCGTCTCCACCCATGGCTTGCGCTGGGCGCTGGAACGGACCGATCTCTCGCTCGGCGTCCCAGCGGCGACATCGAACGAGCTGGTCGGAACCACTGGCGGCTTCTCGCTGACCGTCGGCAGAGCGATCGTGACCCATCAGTTCCGACAGGAAGCACTGCCCGACCAGTAGCGCCGACACCCCGCCACACACCGCGTTGGCTCCACAATCCGCCCTCCGTCTACACTGCGAGTCGACCAGCCGCACACAACACCTTTCAGGTGCTTGATCGAGGAGCCATTCGATGCCGACGTACGAGTTCGCCTGCCCCAAGTGCAAGAAGCCGTTCGACGTGACCCGTCCCATGTCCAAGGCCAGCGCTCCCGCCAAGTGCCCGAAGTGCAAGCGCGCCGCCCAGCGCATCTTCTCCGCCGCCATCATTACGACTGGCACCGCCAGCTCTGACTTCGACATGGATGAGGACTTCATGCCTGACTTCGGCGGAGGCGGCGACCACGGCCACGACCACGGCATGCCGGACATGGGCGGGATGCCGGGGATGGGCGGCATGCCGGGCATGGACGACCTCGGCTTCTAGGCCCTCCGCTTTTAAGACCCCGGCTTCTAGGCCCCCGGCTTGCCGGTCCGGCTTGCGCGCCCACTGAGGCCGACTCCCATCGCAGCCAAGAGGCCGATCGCCGCGGCGCCGAACCCCAGACCAATCGTCATTGGCCGCCCCACCCCCGAGCCACGATCGAGCCCTCCCGAGCCGCTGGTCGGCAACGCACTCAGAGGCGGCTCGAACCGTGCCGCGACGGGATCGAAGCAAGGACATTCCGCCACGTCCGCACGCGTAATCGATGCCGCGAGATCTTCCACATCAGCGGCGGGGCCATGGTCCTTGATGAATAACATGACCACCACCTGAAAAGGCCGCGTGAACGAACCGGGCACGATCGCCTCAGGCTCGGTCTCCGAGCCTCCGTAGTCACCGACACGCAACGTCCCGCGCAGGGGAAGGTCACCATTTCCGTCCGCCACTCCTCCCCCACCGTTGACGAGAACCTCCGCGGGACCAGCCAGGAGCAGGGCATTCCCCTCGACATGGGGATCATCGATGAACCACCACACGGTGTAGGCATGCCCCGGCAGGAGAGGAGGGTCATCGACGACATACGAGAGACCGGAGGCCGAGCGAGTCAGCGTCACGGTGCCGCCCGCAGGCTCTCCCCGCAAAGGGTGTCGCTGAAAGGACCCGACGCCGCTGTCAGGATCCGAGAGGAGCTCGTTCTCGCTCCAATGGGTCAACGGCGCCGTCGCTTCGTGGCCGCTTTCGGCAAACGTCGCAGCCGCGGGCACCGCGATTAATATGGCGCTGCCGAGCGCCACGAGCAGACCAATCCACAGCACACGCACGGCGCAACTCCGCGAGATCTGTCCGGAAGCAGCAGCCGAGCCACTTCGCCGAAAAGCATAGAGGCCAGAGCGCGGGGCGGCGTGGAGGTCCTAGAGCAGTACCGGGGACGACGCCGTCTTACCCGTCGCACGCGGCACTACGCGCGAAAAGGCAGCGGGTCCCACCAGGGATACGGCGCTGGCAGGTCGCGGCTCGGGCGCATCGGGAAGTGCGCGGCGCGCTTCTCCGTGAACGAGTTCACTCCCTCGTCGACATCCGGGGATCGCCCCAGATGCCACATCAGCCGTGAATCGACGCGGTGCGCCTCCATCGGATGGGCTGCGCCCAGCATCCGCCACATCATCTGCCTGGTCAGAGCCACGGCGACGGGCGCCGTGTTGCTCACAATCTCCGCCGCGAGGTCTCGCGCCGCGGAGATGAGCTCGCCATGCGGGTGCACGCTTCGGATCAGACCTCCGGCCAGTGCTTCCTGCGCATCGAAGATGCGCGCTGTCGCGGTCCACTCCATGGCACGGCTAATCCCTACGACACGGGGCAAGAACCACGAACTCGCTGCCTCGGCGACCAGCCCGCGTTGTGCAAAGACCAAGCCGAATCGAGCCCGCTCCGACGCCAGGCGTATGTCCGCCGCCAAAGCGATCGTCACTCCCGCTCCCACCGCCACCCCGTTGAATGCCACGATGATCGGCTTCGTGGATTCAAACATGCGGAGGCTCACGATCCCACCTTCGTCGCGATACTCCAGCTCCGGCACATCCCGACGAAAGCTATCGGGACCCTCCGACAGATCCGCGCCTGCGCAGAACGCGCGGCCCGCGCCCGTAATGATGATCGCGCGAACCTCGTCGTCACGGTCCGCGGCGTCAATCGCCAAGGGCCATTCGGCGAGCAGGGTCGCGTCGAGCGCATTGAGCTTTTCGGGCCGGTTCAGCGTGATCGTCGCGACGCGGTCCTCAACCTCGTAGCGCAGCGCCTCAAAGTCCGCCATCCATCCACCCTTCCGCCAGGTCCGTTCTCGGCGTGAGAGTCAGGGCTGGGATCTGACCGGCCCGCAGAGCTGCCACCCCACCTCTGGCCAGAGACCTCACCATGACAAAAGCGGGAGGCCAGACAGAGGAGAGGCAGGCAGAAGAGCGCGGCGGTTAGCCTTTCTTCATCGCCCAGAAGGTGTCGGCGAAGTCCTTGACGCCCGCGCGAAGGTTGGCAGCCAGCTCGGCGTCCGCGTTGACCTTGTTGGCGCCGGCCAGTTTGACCAAGTTCCAGACCTTGTCATGGATGTCCGGGAACTTCTCCACGTGCGGCGGCTTCACGAAGTCGCCCCAAATGATCAAGACCTGGCGCTTCACCTTCTCCGCGTGCTCTTCCTTCGCCGCGATGTAGCGCGTCGCCGAGTTGCGCCACGCCAACGAACCATCGTCCGCGCCCAGATCGTTGAGCAGGCTGACCATCTTTTCGACCGTCTCCGCCGCGATCTCCGCCTCGTGGGGGTCGTAGATTCCGCAGGGGATATCGCAGTGGGCGTGGGCCGTCCGGGCAGGGCGCAGCAGGCGAGTTAGGCTCAGAGTCATCCGTGGTCCTCCTAGAATACGTTTGGTGCATCGCACGGCAAGTACCGTGCGGTCCCCAGTTCCACGGCTTGGGTGCAATGCCGTGGCTCGGAGCGCAGCATAGTTCGGCGCACGCGGGGCGAGCAAACACGACCAGTGGAGAGGACGAGCCGTGCGCCAATCCCGCCCCCCGCCAGAGGTCGTGCGCCGCAAGCGTTGGGGGCGGCTCGCCGCGGTGATCCTCTTCGGCGCGGGCGTCCTGGGTGCGAGCACAGCGCGCGCCGGAAGCGCCGCCCTCCGGCGACGCTGGGTTCCCTTCGCCATCGAGGGCACCAGCATGCAGCCCACCTTGGCGAGCGGGGAATTCGTCATCGTCGACCGCGATCGCGATGCCTCGCCCGGCGACATCGTCGTCGTCCGACGGCCAGACCGGCCCGACCTCGAGATCATCAAACGCGTCGTCACGATCGAAACAGATCGCTCCCTCAATCTCCTGGGCGACCACCGGATGCAGAGCACGGACAGCCGCCACTTTGGCCTGGTCCCGCCAGAGAACATCGTCGGCGTGGTCCGCTGGCGGTACTGGCCTCCCTGGCGCCTGCATCGGTACGCCTGATCTGGCATCGGCAACCCCTGATCTGGCATCGGCACACCTGATCTGAGTGTCACAACGTGGACCTCATTCTCGGGGGTCAAGCTCAGGCCCTCCCCCGCCGACTATTGGTACATGGGCTGGGTTCGACCTTTGACCTTTCAAAGGTGGAGTACGCGTGCCGACCGAAACCTGGGCGTGCGACAACACGCCCCCAACCATCGACGAACTCTTGCAGCGCGTGGAAGAACTCGCGCCGCTTCCTCACGTCACGTCCCGCGTTATCCAGGTCACCGAGGAAGACACCTTCTCGGCCTACGATCTGGCGGCCATCATCGCCACGGACACCGCGCTGACGGCGAAGATGCTCGGCGTCGCCAACTCCACGTTCTACGCGTACCCCCGGCGGATCCTCACCGTGCGGGACTCCGTCGTCCTGATCGGCTTCCGCGTGGTTCGCGCCACAGCGATCGCTGCGGCGATCATCGATCTGTTCCCTGGCGCCGATGACGGCCCCTTCAACTCGGACCTGTTCTGGGGCCACGCCGTCGCCTGTGGCGTCGTGGCCGAAGCGATCGCCCGCGAGACAGGCCACGCTCGCCCGGACGAAGCCTTCACCGTCGGTATCTTGCACGACCTCGGCCGGCTCGTTCTCAGCCTGTACGAGCCCGAGCGCTTCGGCCGCGTGCTGTCCCGAGCGATAGACGGCACCGCGCCCATGGAGATCGCGGAGCGCCTGGAGTTCGGCTATGACCACGCCGAACTCGGCGCCGCCTTGACCTCGCAATGGAACTTCCCCGCCGAAATTTGTAACGCCATCGCCGAGCACCATAATCTGGAACAAGCGCCCGACCGCAGCGGCCTCATCTACGTCCTGACCCAAGCCAACGCCCTCTGCCACAAGCATGGCCTTTGGTGTGGTCTAGACACTCTGGACGGCGCCAAAGCCTATGGCCCCCCTGGATCCATCACCGACGACTCCGTCTTCGCAGAGGTCATACACCGGATCGGGGGCCTCTCGCAGATCCATGCCAAGATCTCCATGTTCCTCAGGTCTTCCCAGGACCGCGAGATCTCTTGGTACTCCGATGTCGCGATTCCCACGTCTCCCCCCGCCGACGGCGAAGACGCCGCCTGAGGCCTTGCACCGCAGGCCCGCCGCTCCGTATCCTTCCGGCTTCCTGATTTGGTGCTACCCAGAAGGCTTGCATCCGCTCAACGTTGGTGCGAAACTCCGTTAGCACTCGCGGTCGGAGAGTGCTAGCGAGACGCATTGCGTCAGCTAGTTACCCCTCTTGGCCCTGAGTATTCATCCTGCCATCGATGGAGCGTGGGCTCCGCGAATCAAAAAAAAGAGGTTGACGGAATGGCGAAAGAGCTGCTGTTCGACGAAGAAGCACGTCACGCGCTGCGCGAAGGTATCGACGCGTTGGCGGATGCGGTGAAGATTACGCTGGGACCCAAGGGTCGCAACGTGGTCTTGGCGAAGTCCTTTGGCTCACCCACCATCACTAACGATGGTGTGACCATCGCCAAGGACATCGATCTCGAAAACCCGTTCCATAACATCGGGGCCCAACTGGCGAAGGAAGTCGCGTCGAAGACGAACGACATCGCTGGTGACGGCACCACCACGGCCACCGTGCTGGCCCAGGCCATCGTCGCGGAAGGCATGCGCAACGTCGCCGCCGGCGCCAACCCGATGGCTCTGAAGCGCGGCCTGGAAACGGGCCGCGAGTCCCTCTCAAACCACATCCAAAAGAACGCGACTCGCGTCACGACCCGGGAGCAGATGGCCCAAGTCGCCGCGATCTCCGCGGCGGACCCGGCGGTCGGCGACCTCATCGGCGAGGTCATGGAGAAGGTTGGCGCCGATGGCGTCATCACCGTCGAAGAGGGCAAGGGCATCCGTAACGAGGTCGAGTACGTCGACGGGATGCAATTCGACCGCGGCTACATCTCCCCGTACTTCGTCACCAACCCCGACCGGATGGAAGCGGAGATCGAAGAGCCCTACATCCTGATCACGGACAAGAAGATCTCCGCCGTCAACGACATCCTGCCGTTGCTGGAGAAGATTCTCCAGGTCACTAAGAACCTCGTCATCATCTCCTCCGACATCGACGGCGAGGCCCTTGCCACGCTGGCAGTCAACAAGCTGCGCGGCACCGTCAACGTGATTGGCGTCAAGGCCCCAGGCTTCGGCGACCGCCAAAAGGACAACTTGGGCGACATCGCCGCACTCACCGGTGGCACCGTCATCAGTGAGCAGCTCGGTGGGACGCTGGACCAGGCTGAGATGACCGACCTCGGCCGTGCGCGCCGCTTCACCGCCACCAAGGAAGCCAGCACAATCATTGAGGGCCGCGGCAACCCCAAGGAGCTCGACGCGCGAATCAACGAGATTCGCGCCATCTTCAACCAGTCCAAGAGCGACTGGGACCGCGAGAAGGCCCAGGAGCGCCTCGGCAAGCTCTCCAACTCCGTCGCCGTCATCAAGGTTGGCGCCGCGACAGAGGTTGAGCTCAAGGAACGCAAGCATCGCGTGGAGGATGCCCTCTCCGCGACCCGCGCTGCTGTCGAAGAAGGCATCGTTCCTGGTGGTGGAGTCGCCCTTATCACGGCCATCAAGGCGCTTGACTCCCTCTCCCTTGAGGGCGACGAGGCCACGGGCCTGCGCATCCTGCGCCGCGCCCTGGAGGAGCCGATGCGCCGCATCGCCATTAACGCCGGCAAAGACGGCTCCGTCATCGTTCAGGACGTCAAGACCAGCCGCAAGAAGAACTACGGCTACGACGCCTACGCCGACGACTTCGGCGACATGGTCGAGAAGGGCATCATTGACCCGGCTATGGTGACGCGCGCGGCCTTGGAGAACGCGGTTTCGATCGCCTCCATGGTCCTGACAACCAACTGCTTGATCACCGAGAAGCCGGACGCCGGCGCGGCTGCTGCCGCCATGGCCGCCGCTGGTGCGGCTGGTGCGGCTGGCGGGATGTACTAGCCCCAGCCCGGAGTACAAACACGAAGAGGCCTCCCTATGGGAGGCCTCTTCTCTTTTCCCCGCGTACTCGCCAGCGAACCCACCGTGGGGGGGCAGTCATTCATCCGCCTCGACGACGGCCCCAGCGCGACCGGTTGCGCGACTCCGTCCCTGACCGCCCGTTCTTCGACGACTCAGACGGCGCTGGCAAGTCGAGCGCCCGGACGATCGGCTCTGTCGCCTCGATCAGCCGCACGGTTGAGGCCGCAACGTCCGCGGCCAAGGATTCAGTTAAGCGTCCGAGCGGCAGTGTCGTGTGAAGACGGCACCACGATGCCGTCCAGTCTTCCAGTTCGAACTCGCTGCCGAGGGCGGAGCGTAGATCGTCGGCCTGTGTCGCGAGTCGTACCGCGACCTCGCGGCTCCACTCCTGCGGTCCCTCAATGTGCAGGCCGACCTCGATGCGGCCGGTCTTGCGTACTGGCCATACCTCGTAGTGCAGCCGTGGCTCGCCGAAGTGAATCTGCAACGACGAGAACACGCGTTTCGCCACGGGCTCTCCCAGACCGGGAGCCAGGCGAGATAGCGTGCCCTCCCGGACATCCTCCAGAAAGTCTCGAATCGTGAGTGCTGCGGTCGCGACCATGGATGCAGGCTAGCGCAACGCCCTCTAAGATCCGCAGAGGACCGGCGGCAACAAGGGACGCGGCGATGACGAACGAAGCTTCCCCGGACAAGCGAGACGTACTGCTCTATGTGACGAGCTGGTGCGGCTCCTGCCGCTCTGCCCTGCGCTACCTGGACGAGCAGGGAGTCGACTTCCGCACCATCGATATCGATGAGGACGACACCGCAGCCGAAACTGTCATGGGACTCAATCGCGGCAATCGCTCTGTGCCGACGATCATGGTCGACGGGGCGCACGTTCTCACCGAACCGACCCGCTCCGAACTGGCCGCGCTATTCGAAAGCTCCGCACCTTCGTAGCTCAACCGTCGAGATCAATCGTCCAGATCAATCGTGGTGATCAATCGTGCGGAATCACGTGCGCGGCCGTCGCTTTGAAGGCGATCGTCACGGCGCTGCCAACGTCGATGTCGAGATCGTCCAGTGAGGGACGCGTCACCGCCGCGACGACTCCAATCGGCGGATCGCCATCCATCTCCAGGATCAGCCGTACCACCGCGCCCGCCGGGCGCACCTGGCGGACCACCGCCTGCAAACGATTCCGCGCGCTGGTCTGAGCCTCGGCGCCGCCAGCGGACACCGTGATCTCCTCGGGACGAATCGCGAACAACGCCCGCTGCGGCGCGACTCCCGTCGCCACCTCTAGCTCGCAACTCGAACAGGCGCTCAACCGGTAGCGTGCGACGCCGGACTCGGAGTTCACGAGCGTGGCCGGCCATACGTTCTCGATGCCCACGAAGCTGGCCACCTCCTCGTCGGCGGGCGCGCCAAAGACATCGCCCGGCGACCCCATCTGATGCACCCGTCCACCAATCAGCACAACGACTTGGTTCGCCAGCCGCAGCGCCTCATCGCGATCATGCGTCACCAGGACCGTCGTCACCTGCGTCTCGCTGACCGTTGCTGCGAAGTCGTCAATCAGCGCGGCCCGGGTCGGCGCATCGAGAGCCGAGAACGGCTCATCGAGCAAGAGCACCTCGGGTTCCAACGCGAACGCCCGGGCCAAGCTCACACGTTGCGCCTCGCCGCCGGACAAATCGTGTGCGTGGCGACTTCCCAAGTGCCCTACGCCGAAGCGCTCCAACCAACGGGCCGCGCGCGGGCCGCGCTCCTTCTTGGGCACTTTGTGAATGCCCAATGCGGTCACCACGTTCTTCTGGACCGTCGTGTTGAGCAGCAGAGCTTCTTGGAAGACCGATGCCATCCGACGGCGCGTCGCCAACGCATCGTCCCGCATCGGCTCACCATCAATGAGCAACTCGCCCATATCGGGCTTGATCAAGAGCTGCAGCACGCCCAGCAGGGTGCTCTTCCCCGAGCCATTGGGACCAATGACGACCGCCACCTGCCGCGCGGGAACATCCAGTGAATCGACGCTGAGGACGCGCGTGCCTCCTCGCGAGACGGCCAACCGCCTCACGCTCAGCTTGGCCCCTTCCTGGTCAGGTCGGGCGGCGCTGTTGTTGGACACTCGTCACGACAAGGTTCACTACGTAGGCCATGATCAGCAGCATAAAGCCAAGGGCCAGGGCCACCTCTACATTGCCGCGGCTCGTCTCCAACACCGTCGCGGTCGTCAGCACGCGTGTCTCTCCCGCGATATTGCCGCCCACCATCATGCTCGCCCCCACCTCGGAGATCACCGCCCCGAACCCCGCCATCAGCGCCGCCAACAGCCCCAATCGCGCTTCCCGGATCATCAGCCAGAGCATCTGCACACGGTTGGCGCCAAGCGCCACGATCTGGTCGAGCAGCCGCGGATTCACCGATTGGATCGAGGCCAGCGAGAAGCCAATGACGAGCGGCACCGCGATGATGAACTGCGCAATCACCATCGCCGTCGGGGTGAAAATCAAGTTCAGCCCGCCCAGCGGTCCACTGCGCCACAGCATCACCGCGACGATCAACCCCACAACCACCGGCGGCATCCCCATCCCGGTGTTCACAGTCGCCACGATCAGGCTGCGGCCTCGGAAGCGCTTCAGCGCCAGGAACGCGCCCGCGGGTACACCAATGACCAGCGCCACCAACGTCGCCACTGCGGAGATCGCCAGCGTTCGCAGCGTGATCTCAATGATCTCCGCGTCGCCATGAATCCAGAGGTTGACCGCTTCCTTGATGCCTTCCCACAAGAACTCCATCGCTAGCCCCCACCAGCAGCAGGAAGCCGCGCACCAGAAGCGAAGAGGGCGATCGTCTCCGCCTCGTGCCGGCCCCGCGTCGGGATGAACAGCGACCGTCCAAACTCCTCGCGACGGAATAGCTCGATCCGGTCCTGAGTCTCGGGCTCCAGGAGAAATGCCACCCACTCGGCGGCGGCGCCATCGTTGATCCGGCCTTTCTCCGGATCGACTTGCATCACGCTGTAGAGATTGATCATCTGGGGATCCCCCTCCGATATCACGACCAGGTCCACACTTCCGCTCAACGCCAGGAACGTGCCACGGTCACTGAGGATGTATGCGTTCTTCTGATCCGCGATCGTTAACGACGCGCCCATCCCTTGCCCGGTCTCCTCGTACCAATCCCCGCCCGGCTCCAGACCAGCGCCTTGCCAGAGCGCCCGCTCCTTCTTGTGCGTACCGCTGTCGTCTCCGCGCGAGACGAAGCGGGACCTGGTCGCTTCGATGCGCGACAGCGCCGCTTCGACATCGCGTTCGCCCGCAATCCCAGCCGGATCAGCCGCCGGGCCCACAACAATGAAATCGTTGTACGCAATGAGCTGTCGATTAAAGACGTCCCCGTTCTCGACCAACGCCCTCTCCGCGTCGGGCGCATGCACGAGGAGGGCATCTGCGTTGCCGTCCTCCGCCATGCGCAGTGCGGCCCCCGTCCCCACGGCGATCACTTTGACGTTGATCCCAGTGCGCTGCTCGAAGATCGGCACCAACTCATCTAGCAGTCCGCTGTTGTCGGTGCTCGTTGTCGTAGCAAGCAGAAGCTCTGAGTCGTCCGCACCCCCACAGGCCGCCAGCAGGCCGAGTGCCGCGAGCGCACCAACAATCCCAAGGAAACGCGATCGCATGCTCGCTCCGTTCTCGTGACCGGTCGCCGTGGTGAAGCGATATGTTTCCCCCGGCATATCGCTTCGGGACCGTTATGCTCCCACGAGCATGACGCGAGCGCAAGTCAAGAGATGTTCACCGCTTCGGAAGTGGTCGGGAGCTAACCCAGCCCCGCGAACGGATCGCTCGACTCCGGGGGCAACTCCGGTCCCCACACGACCCGGTACCACTCCTCGCGCAGCAACGCGGCGACGATGCCCGCCGGAAACAAGGACTCCGGCGTCCCATCCGGAAGTTGCGACCGATGCGCCTCCATGGCGGCCCGCTTCGCGGAGCGCGCCGGACCGTCCAGCCGTACGCGCAGCCCAACCTCGCGACCAGCAATTCCGAGTGCTGGCGTTTCGTCAGCGACCCGATCGGCGTGACGGCCCTGCGTCATGTGGCGCCACTGCGGCTCAAAGAGACCGGATGGGAACTCCGCGCTCAACCAGCGGGGCGGATCGGTGCCATCTTGCGGCCAGGCGTCAAACACTCGCGTCATCAGACGCCAAAGGGCCAAATGGTCCGCATGGCCATAGGCGCCGTCCGCTCCCAGCGAAACGACGATTTCTGGCTCAACCGTTCGAAAGATGTCGATCAGAGCCGCACTCGCCTCATTGCTGCCTACGTCCGCGACCGCACCGTCGGCCCAGCCAAGAAAGCGGGGCGCCTCCGCCCCGATGGCCGCGCAGGACGCTGCCAACTCCGCCCTCCGCGCAGCGCCCATCTCGGTGGGAGATCGATCGAGCAACAGGTGGTCGTAGCCGCCTTCTCCCGCAGTCGCGCTCACAACCACGACCCGCGCGCCCCCTCGCGCTGCCCGCGCGAGCAGCCCAGCCATCGCGTAGGCTTCGTCATCGGGATGCGGAACCAGCGCCAGGATCGTTTGACGCCTGGACTCACCTGAAAAATGGGCCTCAACAGAAGAGTCGCAGTCAGCAGCATCGGGATCAGACATGGCGCGATCGTACCGCCACCAAGCAGACGCGCCAGCAGCGGCCCGATAAACTCAGCCGGTGACGAACACGACCACTTCACACTTCGATGCCATCGTCGTCGGCGGCGGACCCGCCGGGAGCACGGCTGCCCGGCGCCTCGCGCAGTCCGGCGCCCGCACGCTGCTTCTGGAGAAGGCGATGCACCCGCGCTATAAGACCTGTGGGGGCGGCATCCCGGCTCGCACTGCCAGTATGCTCGACCTGTCCATCGACTCCGTCGTCGAAGGTGAAGTCTCCGCAGTAGAGGTCACCCACTTCGGAAGGCGCGGCTTCGTGAAGCAAGCCCACGCCCCCATCGCCTACATGGTCATGCGCGACCAATTCGACCAACTCCTCCTCCACGCCGCCGAAGAAGCTGGCGTCGAGGTCCACGAGGCGGAGGCGGTCACGAGCCTTGAATCCGAGGCTGGGCGAGCGACCCTCCGCAGCGACCGCGGCTGCTACTCCGCCCCCTACCTTCTCGCCGCTGACGGCGCCACCGGCCCCATCGCTCGCTGGGCCGGCCTTGGCCAGGGCATCGCCAAGAGCGCGGCCTACGAGATAGAGATCGAGGCCCCGGCCGCGGCCCTCGACCGCTGGCAGGGCCGCGCCAACGTCGATGTCGGCTACAAGCCTTGGGGTTACGGCTGGGTCTTCCCCAAGCAAGGTCGGCTCTCGGTCGGCGTCGTACTCTCACCGGGGCGCGGCGGCTCGATCCGGCGCTGGAGTGAGGAATATCTGACCCGGCTGGGCTTAGACGGTGCCACGGTTGGTTCCGCGACCGGACACCCCATCCGCTATCGCCGCAGCAACAAGGAACGCATCGCCCAAGGCCCGGTCCTCCTCCTCGGGGACGCAGCCGGGCTCGCCGACGAGTTCACCGCCGAAGGCATCGCTTACGCCGTACATTCTGGGATTCTCGCTGCGGGAGCCGTGATTGCCACCCTCGGCTCAGATGGCGAAGCCGCAACCACATACCAACGTGCCGTGAACGACGAGATCCAACCGGAGCTCAACGCCGCCCGGGCCATCTCGCGCCTCTACTACTGGTGTATCAGTACTTGGGCGCGACTCGCTCTCAGCGTCAGCCAGCGGATCGACTACTTCTGGCGGGCCTTCTTCCGCATCATGCGCGGCGAAGCTCGCTACGACACCGAACTGGGGCGCTGGCCCGGCCTCGCCTGGACAGCCAAGGTCCTCTAGCTCATGCCCCGAGCAGCCCCGAAGAAATCTCTAAAAACGGCGGCCAAGAAGAAACGGAAGTCGCCCGCGCGCACAATCGGCACCGGAAATTTCAAGCCGACCATCTCCGCTGCCGAGGCCATAGACCGCTTGGTCGCCGAAGCGCCTCTGCCGGAATGGCGGCCACATCAGGATCCAATCGCCGAGCTGGCGCTGACCCTGCTCTCACAGAACACGTCTGATACCAACTCCGGTCGGGCCTACCAGAATCTGCTGCGAGCCTTCCAGACGTGGGACGACATCGTCGCCGCGCCAACCGACGCCGTCGAGGACGCAATCAGAATCGGCGGGCTCGCCAAAACCAAGGCGCCGCGCCTGCAGGCTCTGCTCGCCGAACTCCGCGAACGCCTGGGGCCAGACTGGGACCCGGCGATTCTCCGCACCATGCCGATGCCGGAGGCCAAACAATGGCTGATCAGCCTCCCGGGCGTCGGCCCGAAAACGGCGGCCTGCGTGATGCTCTTCTCGCTGGGACGGCCCGCCCTCCCCGTCGACACGCACGTGGAGCGGGTGTCGAAGCGGCTCGGACTGGTCCACACCAAGGTCAACGCCGTGAAATCGCACGATGTCCTGGAAGCCCAAATGGACCCCGAGCTTTACTACGACTACCACGTCGCCGTCATCCGGCATGGCCGCCGCGTCTGCAAGGCGCCGCTCCCGATCTGCGATCGGTGCACCCTGGCTGACGACTGCCCGTCCGCGTTCTTCCGGGAGCGGAACCGCCCGGATGGGGCGACGGGGAAACGCATTGTCGGCGGGAAGGTCAGCGAAAAGGTCGGCGGCAAGGCAGGCAAGGCGGGCAAGAACACGAGGCCGAAAACGAAGCCCAAACGCTAGAACCCCGCCGACCGCAGCGTTGATCCAGACATACGCGGCGGCGAAGGGCGCGGGTTATGATGCGGGCTTCCCAGCGGAGCCAGGTCAGAGGATCGGCTCTGCGGCGATCTCGCCAAAGAACCAGAGGAGGCCATCGTGCTACGCGCAGGCATCATCAACGTCACCGGCTACGTGGGAGCAGAGCTCGCACGTCTGCTCGCCGGGCATCCCAACGTTGAGGTGACTTCCGTGACCGGCCGTTCTCAAGCCGGCAAGCGTCTGCCAGAGGTGTTTCCACATCTCTGGTCCCTCGACCTGCCGATCGATGAAGAGGTCGCCCCCGACGTCGATGTGGTGATTTCTGCGCTGCCCCACGCCGCCGCTGCGGAGGCACTGGCGCCCCACGTCGCCGCGGGCACACCGGTCATCGACTGCAGCGCCGACTTCCGCCTCCACGACCCATCCACCTATGAGCAATGGTATGGCGAACATCCGCAGCCGGCACTGCTTCCGAACGCCGTCTACGGCCTTCCCGAACTTCACCGCGACGCGATCAGCGAGTCCCGCCTGGTCGCCGTCCCGGGCTGTTACCCCACCTCCGCCATCCTCGGCCTAGCGCCTTTGGCCGCTGCAGGGTGGTTGCAATCCGCCATCGTCGATGCCAAGTCCGGGGTCTCAGGCGCCGGGCGTGCGCTCAAACTCACGTCGCACTTCTCCGAGGTCGACGAGAACCTCAGTGCCTATGGTCTCTCTGGGCATCGTCATCAGCCGGAGATGGTGCAGGAGCTGGGCGAACTCACCCCGGACGACCACGAGGTCGGTGTCACCTTCGTCCCCCATCTGATCCCGATGGTGCGCGGCATTCTCGCCACCAGCTACGCGACGCTGAGTAGCGGTTCACTACCCGCCAACAGCGACGACGCCCGCGAAATCCTGGTCGACAAGTACCGGGCCTTCTACGCAGACCACCCCTTCGTGCACGTCAGCGACACTCCCCCCAGCACAAAGCAGACGATGGGCAGCAACGCCTGCCTCATCTATCCCAGTGTCGACAACCAGACGGGGCAGGTCACCGTCATCTCCTGCATCGACAACTTGGTCAAAGGCGCGGCCGGTGGAGCCGTGCAGTGTCTCAACGTGATGCAGGGATTCGACGAACAGGCCGGGCTGACCTCCATCGGCCTCTACCCCTAGCCCCCACCCTCTTCCCAACTACGGCCCGCCGACCTCTCTACTGAAACCCACCCGAAAGTGATCAAACTATGACCGTCGATGCGAACGCCGAAACGATCGGTGCAGTGACGCTGGCGAAGGGTTTCCGCGCTGGCGGTTTCGCCGCGGGGATGAAGGAGTCGGGTAATCCCGACGTCGCGATGCTGATCTCCGACGAACCAGCCACCGCCGCCGCCGTCTTCACGACCAGCGCCTTCCAAGCCGCGCCGCTCTATCTCTCCCGTCAGCATGTCGCGGACAATCAGATTCGCGCCATCGTCGTCAACGCGGGCAACGCCAACTGTGCAACGGGGGAGGCCGGTTTCGCCGACGCTGAGGAGATGGCAAACCGCACCGCCGACAAGCTTGGACTCGCCCCGTCCGATGTATTCGTCAACAGCACGGGCATAATCGGGCATCGTCTCCCGATGGATCTCGTGCGAAAGGGAATCGACGGCGCAGAACTGGACTCCGACGGCGGCGGCCGCTTCGCCATCGCCATCACGACAACGGACACATACGCGAAAGAGGCCACCGCAACCTTCGAGGCCAACGGTCACCACTACATCCTGGGAGCGTGCTGCAAAGGATCGGGGATGATCCACCCCAACATGGCGACGATGCTCGCCTTCGTCACCACCGACGCCCCCATCGCCGCCGACGTGCTCACGTCGCAGCTCCTCTGGGCCATCGATCGGTCGATCAACATGGTCACCGTCGACGGCGATACCTCCACCAACGATTCGACCCTCGTCCTGGCCAACGGCGCTGCTGGCGGTCCCATGATCGATTCCAACGACGCCGACGGCGTGGCTGCGTTCCAGAACGCGCTGCTGGACATCTTGACCAAACTCGCGCAGATGATCGCCCGCGACGGTGAAGGCGCGAGCAAGGTCATTGAGATGACCGTCTCCGGCGCGGCCTGCTTCGAAGACGCCCGCGACGTCAGCCGCACAATCGTCACCTCCCCGCTCGTCAAAGCGGCGCTCAACAAGGGCGACCCGGAGAACTGGGGGCGTGTCCTGATGGCCTCGGGCTATGCCGGCGTCGCCTATGACCAGCACGCTATCCAGCTTTGGCTGGGCGACACGCAGGTCGTGGAAGGCGGCGCATCGATGGGCATCTCGGACGACGTAATCAAGGTCGCCGCCGGTGGCGATCCCGTCCGCATGCGTCTCGATCTTGGCATGGGTTCGGAGTCCGTCACCGCCTGGGGCTGCGACCTGACGGAGGAGTACGTCCGCTTCAACGCCGACTACGTCACCTAGAGCGAATCCATCGTCAGGACGTGAGGGCTCGGCCCTGCAATCTCCAGCGATGCCCAGGATGAGTGGATCGCGTACCCTTCCCAAAGCATGTCTGAGAATCCTTCCCCACCCATCGTTATCAAGATCGGCGGCAGCACCCTGGGTGCACACGACACCTCCATCGCTGACTGCGCGGCCCTGCACCAGGCGGGTCGTGCCGTGGTGATCGTGCACGGCGGGGGCGCCACCGTCTCCGATTGGCTCGGGCGCCTCGCGGTTCCGACCGAATTCGTCTCCGGGCTACGCAAGACGACCGCGGAGTCACGCGAGGTCGTCGTTGCCGTACTGGCCGGCCTGATCAACAAACAGCTCGTCCAACAGTTCGCCGCGCTGGGAGTCCGCGCGGTCGGCCTCTGCGGCGCCGACGGCGGCATCCTGCGGTCAGTCGTCAACTCGCGGGGACTCGGGTTCGTCGGGGACGCGCCCGTCTGCGATGCCAGCGCACTCCAGACTCAGCTCGACGCTGGCCTCCTGCCCGTCGTCTCACCAATCGGACTCACCCCGAGCGGCGATGAACTCCTCAACATCAACGCCGACACGGCCGCGGGCGCTATTGCCGCCGCGCTGCGAGCCGAACAGCTGATCTTCCTCACGGATGTCCCGGGAATCCTCGACCATGAGAAGAATCTCGTCCCCTGCCTCGACGCTGCCGCGACGAACCGGCTGCAGGAAGATGGCACGCTGGCGGGGGGAATGTTGCCCAAGGTGGAGGCCTGCCTTGTGGCCACCAACGCCGGCACGCGGACACGTATCGTGGACGGACGCGCCGCGGGCGCGATCGACGCGGCGTTAACAGGGAAGATCGGAACGACTGTCGTATGAGTCTAGACACTGGCTTCTGGCGCGAGCGCTTCCGCACCCCCTCTGCCTGGCCCGCTATGGCCCTGCCGCGATGGTCGCGGATGTCGACACGCCCGCCCGGCGAGGACGGTGAACCGAGCGGCGAAGAGTCCCATGATCCGCCGTCCATCGATGTCCCCCCGTCGGAAGAGGGCCGCTCGGGCAAGCTCGGCCCGCCGCCCCCGGGACTCCTCCGGGATCTGACCGGCGGCGGCTCGGACAACCCGCCACCGCCCTACGAAGTCACCCAAGCACGCGACGGAGATGGCGGCCGCCGCTGGTGGCCACGCATTCTCGCTGGCTTCGTCGCGCTACTCGTCCTTTTCACCATCGCCAACATTATCGTCGGCTTGTATATCGACCGGCTCTGGTTCGATGAGTTGGGTTACCGGGGCGTCTTCAACACACGGATTGGCACACAGGTCTGGCTCTTCTTCGCCGCCTTCGGCGTCGCCTTCGTCTTCATTCTCGGCAACATTCTCTTAGCGTGGAAACTTCCACTCGGATCCCGTACTGCGCCTCTGAGCCCGTTCCAAGAGGTCCCGCTTGAGACAGTGCGGCGGGGTGCGCTCTGGATCGGCGCCATCGGCGCCCTGCTCCTGTCCATCATCTTTGGGGTCGTGGCGGTTGGGCAGTGGGAGGAGATTCTCCAGTTCATCCACGCCGAAGACTTCGGAATCAGCGATGACCAGTTCAACCAAGATGTCGGCTTCTACGTCTTCCAGCTCGAGCCACTGCAATTCATCAAGGGCTGGGCGACGGGCGTCGCAATCCTGGCGCTCCTCGCCTCCATCGTCGTCTACGGCTTCCGCTTCATCATCCACAGCGGCGACATCGATACGACACGCCGGGTCCGTATCCACGTCGTTGTCCTGCTCGTCACCATCATTGGGCTGTTCATCTGGGGCTACTGGCTGGCCCGCTTCGAACTCACGGTGACCGACAACGGCGTCGTCTTCGGCGCCACCTACACCGACGTCAACGCCCGGCTGGTTGCGCTCTGGATTCTGATGGTCGTTGGCGCCATTGCGGCAGTCAGCCTGTTGAGCTGGCCGTTCCATCAGCGCTTGCGCTTCCCAGGCGGCGCCATGGCGCTACTCTTCGTCGCCAGCATCATCGGCACCGTGATTTACCCCGCCATCATCCAGCGCTTCACCGTCGAGCCCAATGAACTCGCGCGCGAAGCCGAGTTCATCGAGCGCAACATCACCGCCACCCGCTTCGCCTTCGGCCTCGACGACGTTCTGGAGCAAGAGTTCCCCGCCGAGCCGGTCGCCTCCATTGAGGACATTGAAGCCAACCCCGAAGTTCTGAAGAACGTGCGCCTCTGGGATCACCGCCCCCTCCGCGACACCCTCAACAACATCCAGACCCAACGCTCGCAGTACATCTTCCCGGATGTCGATGTCGACCGCTACGAGATCGACGGTGAGGTTCGCCAGGTCTTCCTCGCGGCGCGGGAGCTGACGCACGAAAACCTGCAAGCGGACCAACAAGGCTGGGTGAACCAACGCCTGGCATTCACCCACGGCTTCGGCATCACGGTGACGCCGGTCGATGAGGTGCTGGGATCCGGCCGGCCCAACTTCTTCATCTCCAACATCCCGCCGGAGATCACCCTGCCCGGCGAAGGCTCCCTCGAACTCAATGAGATTACGGAGCCACGGATCTACTTCGGGGAGGTCACCGACCCCTACGTCATCGTCAACTCCAAGACCGACGAATTCGACTTCCCGCGCGGGCCCAATGACGAGGCCACCACCCGCTACCAAGGCAGCGGCGGTATCGAACTGGGCAACCTCTTCAAGCGCCTCGCCTTCGCCTGGGAATTCGGCGACACCAACATTCTGGTCTCCGGCTCCGTCACCTCCGAGAGCCGGATCGTCTTCCGGCGGAACATCCAAGACCGCGTCACCGAGCTCGCCCCATTCCTTGATTTGGACGCGGACCCCTATATCGTCGTCAGCAGCGAAGGCCGTCTCTTCTGGATCCAGGACGCCTACACCTCCACGGACCGCTTCCCCTACTCCCAGCCGCTGACCAACGGCACAACCGGAATCCCTGCGGGGTCCAACTACGTCCGAAACTCCGTCAAGGTCGTCATCGACGCGTTCAACGGCACCGTGGACCTGTACATCGTCGACGAGTCAGATCCGATCATCCGCGTCTGGCAAAACATTTTCCCGGACCTCTTCAAACCCGAATCGGAGTTCCCCGCCGATCTCCGGGCGCACTGGCGCTACCCAGAGGACCTCTTCACGATTCAGGCCGAGCAGTACCTCACCTATCACCTCACGGAAGCTCGCTCCGTCTTCAACCGCGAGGGCGTCTGGGAGGTTCCCACCGAGGTTCTGCGCGACCAAGCCTCTGTGCCGGTGGAACCCTATTACGTGACCCTCCGGCTCCCGGATGAGGACGATTCCGAGTTCCTCCTCATTCAGCCCTTCACACTCCGCACCCGTCCCAACGCCATTTCCTGGCTCGCGGGCCGCAGCGATGGCGAGAACTACGGCAAACTCTTCGCCTTCCTCTTCCCCACCACCCGCCTCGTCGATGGGCCCGCCCAGATCGAAGCCCGTATCGACGCCGACCTCAATGTCAGCGCCCAGTTCACGCTGCTCGGCGCCCAAGGCTCGGATCTGATCCGGGGCAATCTGCTCTTCTTGCCGATCGGCGATTCCTACCTCTACGTGGAACCGATCTTCCTGCAAGCCGAGTCCTCTTCCTTCCCGCTGCTGCAGGCGGTGATCGTCGTCAATGGCGAGACGATCGCGCTTGAAGAGACCCTGGAAGAAGCCGCCCAAGTCGCGTTGGGCCTCGCCGCGCCCACGGGACTCGCGCTCACCGGCACATTGTCCAGCGGCAGTGCCGCGCCGTCGACGCCCATCACCAGCAGGCCGTCGACCGAGACGCCCGAAACGACACCCAGCACCGACCCCGCCACGGATCCAGACCAACCGGATGATGTCGTCACCGACCCTTCCACCCGGGATCTCGGCAAACTCATTTCACAAGCCCAGGCCGCGTTCGACGAGGCACAGGCGCGGTTTGCCTCTTCAGATTTCGCCGCTTATGGTATGCAACTGGAGTTACTGGAGAACCTTCTCGACCAGCTCGAAGAGGTCCTCAACTCGCAGTAATTCTCGCGTTTCTCTCGAGCGACCCACTCACAAGCAAGCAGGCGGGCGAGGGCCGGCCCGCTACGTTCGTCTCCAAGGAGAGCCCCATGGCCAGCATCGCCGAACGGGAAGCCGCTGTTTTCCTCCGCACGGGCGCGCGCGTCCCGCTCACCCTCGTCCGCGGAGAAGGCACCCGCGTCTGGGACGACACCGGCAAGGAGTTTCTCGACTTCGTCGCCGGAATCTCCACCGATGCCCTGGGGCATGCCCACCCGGCGATGCTCAAGGCGATCAACGATCAAGCCAAGCAGCTCATTCACGTCTCCAACATCTTCTATACCGTGCCGCAGGTGGACTTGGCCGAACTCATTGTCCGCGAAAGTGGCATGGCCGGTGTCTTCTTCTGCAACAGCGGCGCTGAGGCCAACGAAGGCGCCATCAAGCTTGCCCGCAAGTGGGGGCGGGAGCATCGCAACGGTGCCTTCGAAATCATCACCGCTGAGAACGCCTTCCACGGGCGCACCCTGACGACCATCACCGCGACGGGCAACCCCAAGTACATGGACCCCTTCGGCCCGCTGCCGCCGGGCTTCGCCTACGTCCCCTTCAACGACATCGACGTCCTGCGCGCGGCCATCACCCCGCAAACCTGCGCCATCCTCTTGGAACCCGTCCAAGGCGAAGGCGGCGTCAACGTCCCCGATCCCGAATACCTTCCGGCCGTCCGCCAACTCTGCGACGACGAGAACATCCTGCTCTTCTTGGACGAAATCCAGACCGGCATGGGCCGCACCGGCACCATGTTCGGCTTCCAACGTTATGACTTCACTCCGGACATCATGACCCTCGCCAAGGGCTTGGGCGGGGGTATCCCCATCGCCGCGATTGTTGCGAACGAGAAAGCGTCTGTCTTTGAGCCGGGCGACCACGGCACCACCTTTGGCGGCCAGCCCTTCGCGACGGCGGTCGCGCTGGCCGTGGCGCAGACCCTCGTCGACGAGGGTCTGCCGCAGCAGGCCGCGGAGAAGGGGGACCGGCTTCAACGCCGTCTGCTCGCCCTGGAAGACACCCATCCTGAAGTCGAGGGGGTGCGTGGACAAGGTCTGCTCGTCGCCGTCTCCTTCAAGGGCGACATCGCCGCCGATGTCGCTGCAGCGGCCCGCGACCTGGGACTGCTCTGCAACAACGTCCGGCCCAACGCCATCCGGCTGATGCCCCCGCTCACCGTCAGCGACGACGAAATCGATCGGGCCGTCGATATCCTGGGTGAGGCGCTCAAGACGGTCGGGAACGCCTAACACCGGAGTCGACGCGCGTGATCGCCCGTTGGCGCCCAGCGATCCACACGAATCACCGGCCCTGTCTGCTGGACTGACAGCCGAACGAGTACCGAACCGAACGAAGGAGCGTCGCGGCCGTGGCTAAAGCGAAAACCAAACGAGTCGTCCTCGCCTACAGCGGCGGGCTCGACACTTCCGTCGTCACACGCTGGCTGGTAGAGCGGGGCTGGGAGGTCGTCTGCCTCTACGTCGATGTCGGCTTCGCGGAGAATGACCCCGGGTTGGAAGCACGGGCGCTCGCCGCTGGCGCGGAACGGCTCATCGTCGAAGACGCCAAGGACACCTTCGCGCGATCGTTCATCTTCCCCGCCATGATGGCGGGCGCGCTCTACGAGGGCCGCTATCCACTGGCCACCGCCTTGGCCCGCCCCCTAATCGCCAAACTGCTCGTCGACGTTGCCCGGACGGAGAACGCCACGGCGATCGCGCACGGCTGCACCGGCAAGGGCAACGATCAAGTGCGGTTCGATGTCTCCGTCGCCGCCCTCGCCCCCGACCTCGACATCCTCGCTCCCGTCCGCGAATGGGAACTCACCACCCGCGCTTCTGAGATCGTCTACGCCCGCGCGCACAAGATTCCGATCACCGTCAGCGAAGAGAAGCAGTACTCCGTCGACGAAAACCTCTGGGGCCGCTCCATTGAAGCGGGCGAGCTGGAAGATCCCTGGACCGAACCCAAAGAGGATGTCTGGGAGTGGACCAAGTCCATCACCGACGCACCCGATGAACCCCGCTACGTGGAGATCGGCTTCGAGCACGGCATTCCTATCTCCATCGACGGAGAGCCGATGGACCCCGTGCCGCTGATCCTCAAAATGCACGACATCGCCGGCGAAAACGGCGTCGGCAGGCTCGATATGGTCGAGAACCGTTTGGTCGGCATCAAATCGCGTGAGGCCTATGAAGCGCCCGCCGCCATCGCGCTGCTCGAAGCGCACAAGGCGCTGGAGAGTCTCACGCTGAGCAAGCCCCAGCTCCGCATCAAACACCGTCTCATGCAGGACTACGCCGATCTCATCTACGACGGCCTCTGGTTCACGACGCACCACCAGGATCTGGCCTCCTTCACGCATTCCATGCAGCGGCACGTCACCGGCGATGTCCGCCTCAAGCTTTATCGCGGCACCGTCACGGCCGTCGGCCGCAAGAGCCCCAACAGCCTGTACGACCTCTCACTCGCCACCTACGATGAAGGCGATATTTACGACCAAACGGCGGCTCCCGGCTTCATCAAGATCTGGGGCCTCCCCGTCCGGGTCCAAGCAGAGGCCCAGCTCCTCAAACAGCCGGGCGGCCCCTTGCAAGTCAGCGCCGGCGTTCCGGCAGTGGAGTAGCGGATGACCTCTCCCGCCAGTAACACTGAAGACCGCATCGAGATTCAATACGAAGGTGCCGCACCGACCTTCGGTGGATTCGACTCCGCGGACTTCGCCATTGACCGGCCCGGCCATCACATTCTGGAGGTCAACCTGCGCCTCTCGTCCGACGCCAGGGCCCTCTTCGAAACCGCGCTCCGCGCCGCCGACGCTCCCGACTTGGACGCGCACGGCATCGCCAACCTGATGCGGGAACTTGGCCAACGTCAATACCGCGACCTCGCGATGCACGACGAGATTCTGCCCATCATCACCCTTCGCGCCAGCCACATAGACGCCAGCGCCGTGAACGAGATTCTCTCCGGAGCGGGCCTACTCTAGGCTGAGCGCTGGACCTGCTTCGCCCGGAGCGGGACGCGCCCACGAGAGCCTTCCGTGCCTGACTCCCCCCCACCCCCGGACACCCCTGCCGACGGCGGCACCGCTCCTGATAGCGCCACCGCTCCTGACGGCGCGGCCGCCCCTACAGGGACGAGCGAAAACACCTCATCCATGTGGGGTGGACGTTTCAGCGAAGCGCCCGGTGAGCTCCTTCAGAGTTACACCGCATCGACGCAAACCGACCTGTTGATGGCGCGGCACGACATCGCCGGCTCCCGCGCCCACGCCCGCATGTTGGGCCAGCAGGAGATCATCCCCCAGAACGACGTCGCCAAAATCCTTGAGGGCCTCGATCAGATCGAGGAGGAGATGGCTGACGGATCCTTCCCGCTCCGCCCGGAGCTCGAAGACATCCACATGAACATCGAAGCGCGGCTGGGCGATCTCGTGGGCGAGGAAGCGGCGGGACGCTTGCACACCGCGCGCTCGCGTAACGACCAAGTCGCGCTCGACAGCCGCATGTTCGTGCGCGATGCCATTGTCCAAACCGTCGGCAGCATCCGTGGGCTGCAACTCGCCCTCGTCGACCTCGCCGATCGCAATCGCGATGCCATCATGCCCGGCTACACGCACCTGCAACGCGCCCAGCCGGTCCTCGTCGCCCACGCCCTGCTCGCCTACTTCGAAATGTTGGACCGTGACGCCGACCGCTTCGTGGACTCCTTCGAGCGCACCGACATCATGCCCCTCGGCAGCGCCGCCCTCGCCGGGGCCGCCTATCCGATCAGCAGAGAATCCGTCGCCAAGGAGTTGGGATTCGCCCAAATCTCGCGCAACAGCATCGACGCCGTCGCCGACCGCGACTACATGCTTGAATATCTGAGCGCCGCCGCCATCTGCCAGATCCATATCTCCCGTCTCTGCGAGGATCTGATCCTCTGGGCCAGCGCCGAGTTCGGCTTCATCACCTTTTCAGACCGCTTCTCCACCGGCTCTTCGATCATGCCTCAGAAGAAGAACCCGGATATCGCCGAATTGGCTCGGGGCCGCACCGGCCGCATCGTCGGAAATCTCATGAGCCTGCTCATGACCATGAAAGGGCTCCCCCTCGCCTACAACCGGGACCTGCAAGAGGACAAGCCCGCCCTCTTCGACAGCGTCGAGACCTTGATCAGCACCCTCCACGTCATCACCGGCGCCGTCGCGACCGTCACCGTCAACGGCGACCGTTCCCACGCCGCGGTCCTCGCCGACCCCTTCATCCTGGCGACCGACTACGCCGACTACCTGACCCGCAAGGGGCTCCCCTTCCGCGAGGCGCATCACATCGTCGGCGCCTTGGTCAAGCAATGCGAGTCCGAAGACAAGGGCCTGGCCGCGCTCACACTCGCGGAACTCAAGTCACACCACAAGCTGTTCGAAAAGGACGCCGTCGGCATGACCGTTGCGCGCGCCTTGGAGTCGCGGGATGTGCCCGGGGGCACCGCGCCCAAGCGCGTCGTCGCCGCCATCGCCGAAGCGCGCCAGCGCATCAAAGCCACCATCGATACTCGGTCCAGCGACACTCAGTCCGCCGATACGAAGTAAGGACGCCCAGCATGACCCGGCCCGCGAAAATCGCGCCCTCCATCCTCGCCGCCGACTTTTCGCGGCTCGGCGAACAGATCCGGGATGCCGAAGCCGCCGGTGCCGATGCGATCAGCATCGACGTGATGGATGGGCACTTCGTCCCCCCCCTCACCTTCGGCGCCGACGTGGCGAGCGCAGTCCGCCGCTGCACCACCTTGCCGCTCGACGCACATCTCATGGTCAGCAATCCGGAAGCCCACATCGAAGCCTTCGCCGCAGCGGGTGTGGAAACCATCATCGTCCACATCGAGACCACTACCCATCTCCACAAGATCGTGCAGGATATGCGCGACTTGGGCATCCGGCCCGGCGTCACCCTGAACCCCGGTACGCCCCTCTCCGCCCTCGATGTCATTCTGCCGGAGATCGACCAAGTCCAGATCATGAGCGTCAACCCGGGCTGGGGCGGCCAATCCTTCATTCCCTCCGCCCTCGATCGCATCCGGGAACTGCGCGCTTCTTTGGACGCCATCAACTCCCAGGCCGTGCTCCAGGTCGATGGCGGCGTCAACGTCCAGACGATCGCCGCCGTCATCGATGCCGGGGCTGAACTCCTCGTCGCCGGATCCGCTGTCTTCAACGACAAGCAGAGCGTCTCGGAATCCATGGCGGAACTCCGCGCCGCTATGCCAAAGAGCTGAACCACTTCGATCTGAGAACCGCATGCGCGCAGACACAGCACGACCCCGCCGAGCGGGGCCGTCCCTTCAGTTCCAATGAGGAATCGCGTCTTACACGGTTTGGCGCTTGAGCATCGTCCGCATGCATGACGTGCAGACATTCACCCGCACCGTCTTGCCCTCGATCACCAAACGCCGCTTGTGCACGTTCGGCTTGAACTTCCGCGATGTCTTCGGCGCCTTGCGCTTCCAACGTCCGGAGTGCTTGTGACGGATATTGCGCCCGAATGTCGTGGTTTTCCCACAGACCTGACACTTACCAGCAGCCATGATCTTCACCTCGCGCACAATTGGGTCCGCTTGACACCTGGCGCGCTTTCAACAGCGACAAAGTCAACAGAGACAAGAAAGCGCCACAAGCGGCGCACATGGATAATAGACCAATGGCAGCCTTGGACAAAGCCAACTCCGGCGCATCCGGACCCCTGACGACCCTCGACGGCGCCATGGTCCGCCGGATGTTCGCCCTGGCGGCCGCCTGGCTGGAACGCCACGCCTCCGCCATCGACGCGATCAACGTCTTCCCTGTCCCGGACGGCGACACCGGCGCGAACCTCTCACACACCATGCAGGCCACCCTCCGTGCGCTCGCCTCCGAAGCCGATCAATCCGGCGCCGCCGCTTGGAACGTCGCGGCGCGCGGGGCACTCCTCGGTGCGCGCGGAAACTCCGGGGTGATCCTCTCCCAATGGCTGCGCGGACTGGCGGAGCAGCTCAGCGACCAGGCCGGGGTCAGCGAACTCGTAACGGCGCTCTCTCAGGCACACGAATCAGCGCGCGGCGCCGTGGGCGAGCCGCGCGAGGGCACCATCCTCTCCGTAGCGGCGGCCCTCGCTGGTCCGCAAGAATCTGCGGCGGCAGGCGACGATATCATCGCGTTCTTCGAGACGATGTCCATCCGCGCCCGGAAAGCGGTCGATTTTACCCCCCAGCAGATGCAGATCCTCGCGGACGCGGGCGTCGTCGACGCCGGAGCGCTCGGACTTGCGACGATCATCGAGGGCTTCAGCTTTGCGCTCTCGGGGGCGCCCCTCCCCGAAACCGCCGCTGATGTGGGCGAAATCGACGCCGACTGGCTCGTCTCCACCCAGGAGCCCAGCTCCGGCATGGGCTTCGACTTCTGCACCGAATTCGTCGTACAGGGCGCGCGCCTCGACCCCACAGTCCTGCGCGCCACTCTGATGGATCTCGGGGAGTCCGTGGTCGTCGTTGGCGATGACTCCCTCCTCCACGCCCATCTCCACACATCGACCCCGGAGCTCGCCTTTGAGGCTGCGAGCGACTTCGGCACGCTCTCGGAGCAGAAGGCCGACGACATGAGCGCCCAACACGCCACCCTGGTCGGAAAGGCACACGGTGAGTTCCCGAGCCTTGCCATCGTGGCTGTCGCCTCGGGCGCCGGCTTTACCAACCTCTTCCACGAACTCGGCGTCACTGCCGTCGTTCCCGGCGGTCCCACGATGAACCCCAGTGCCGAAGCGATCATGCGCGCCGCGGCGACCACCCACGCCAGGGCCGTCCTGGTCTTGCCCAATGACGGCAACATCATCGCCGCGGCGACACAAGCAGCACGGCTCGCCCATGACGAGCCAGCCACGCCCCAGCTCTTCGTCGTTCCCACCAGCAGCCAAGCCGCCGGCATCGCCGCACTGACCGCGTTCGACCGCAACGCCGACGTCGAAGTCAACGCCACGGAGATGTCCGCGTCGGCGTCCGCGATTCTCGCCGGCGCGGTCACCTTCGCCGCGAGGGCGGTCCAGACGCCCGTCCCACTCGTAGAGGGGCAACCGTTCGCTCTCCTCGACTCCGAGATCATCGCCGGTGCCGCGACGATTCACGAAGCCCTACGCCTCCTCGTCGATCAGATGCGCGCCGTGGACCCGGACGCCTCCCTCCTCACGCTGTACCAGGGCATCGATTTGGACGCGGACGCCGCTCGCCATGCGTGCGATGACATCTCCCAGCACGTCAGCCCCACCTTGGAGGTGGAGCTTGTCATAGGCGGACAGCCGCACTACCCGTGGGTGGTCGCGCTGGAGTAGGCTGACGGTGTCCAGTCACATAGGGTCAAGTCGCATAGACACCCTCGCAATTAGTGTCGAGCTGACGAAGCACTTTCGCCGAGCCACCGGATGAGCTCCATACGGACGCCATGACCATTCGCATCGTCACGGACTCCACCGCCGACCTGGACCCAGCGACTCTCGAGCGCCACGGCATCGTCGTGGTCCCGCTCAATGTCCACCTTGGCGAGCAGACCTTCCTGGACACTGTCACGCTCACCAAGAGCGACTTCTACCTGCAGATGCAGGCGAGTCAGCTCCTGCCGCGCACCTCCCAGCCCTCGGCGGGGGCCTTCCAAGAGGCCTATGAGCAGATCATCGCCCAAGGGGAGACGGCGGCCATCGCCTCCATTCATATCAGTAGCAAACTCTCCGGAACCGTCAACGCAGCCCAAACTGGAGCGGGGCTGCTCACCGATCCTCCCCCCATCGTGGTCATCGATTCCAACTCCACGACACTCGGGTTAGGCAACGCCGTCCTGGCGGCGGCCGAAGCGGCGGAAAGCGGGGCGGACATGGATGGCGTCCGTGCCGCCTGCATCTCCGCCTCGGAGCGGACGCGCGTCCTCCTCTTCGTCGACACGCTGGAATATCTCCAGAAGGGCGGCCGCATTGGCCGGGCCCGTGCTTTCCTCGGGACACTGCTCCGCACGAAGCCACTCCTAGAACTGCGCGACGGCGAAATCGAAGGCATCGAGCGTCCCCGCACACGCCAAAAGGCGATCGACCGCCTCTTCCAGACGATCGTGCGCACCCCGCACCCCGAACACATCGAGATCCTCTACGGAACCACGCCCGACGATGCCCAATCCCTCGCGGACCGCGTCAAGGCGGCGCTGCCCGAGATCCCGGTAGGGATCGTGCAAGTCAGTTCGGTCATCGGCGTGCACACGGGGCCCGCCGCACTCGGCGCATCAATCCTGCGGCTGCCAGGATGACCTCCCGGCCGACCGCCCGGCCTGCGAACGAGAGCACCGCCACGCTGCTCAAGATGCTCGAACAGGAGCGCCGCCGCGACTTCGACGACGGCGCCGTCTCCGGCGGGCTCGATGGCTATCTGCGCCTTGCTCTGGAGGGGGCCGAAGACGGAGACGCGCTGTTTGGCGTCGTCGCGGCGCTTCCCCGCGAAGGCTATGCCGTCCTCTCCCGTCGTGACCGCGAAGCCTGGGCGAAAGACGCTCTGACCAGGCTCGGTGCCACCCCGACAAAGAAGACGCCTGGTCCCTCGCGCAAGCGCAGCGCAGCCAAGCCACCCTCTCGCGCCGCTCAAGGGCGCAGCCAATCGCCCGATCAACGGGCTCCGACGCCGCACGAAGACGCCGCGCCCGGCCCTGCCGGCACCACGACGAGAGCCGGACGCACACCCAAATCCAAAGCCGCGAGCGATCTCACCTCGCCAGTCTCCGTCCTCGCGCGCATTCAGAGACCCACCGTGGAGCGCCTGGAGCGCGTCGGCGTCACGACCGTGGAAGACATGCTCTGGTACTTCCCCACGCGGCACGTCGATTTCACCAATGTCATCCCCATCGCGGAGATGTTCGTGGGCAGCCGGGCCACCGTCGTCGGCGTCATCCAGAAGTCGCGCGTCGCCTTCATGGGCCGCGGACGACGCGCTACCGAAATCGTCATCAAGGACGAAACCGGCTCCCTGCGGGTCATGTGGTTCAACCAGCCCTATCTCGCCAAGCAACTGCCGGTTGGGGCACGGGTGGGGCTGGCCGGCAACGTCACTGCGTACAAGGGCAAACCGCAACTCAGCGCCCCGGAGTGGGAGCTGCTCGATCGCGAGGACGCCGGCACCCATGTCGGTCGCTTCGTTCCGGTCTATCCGCTCACCCAAGGCCTGCCCGGTCGCACGGTGCGCAAGCTCGCCCGGGCCGCCGTCGAGCAGTTCGCCCACTACGTCCCTGAGTCGCTTCCCCCCGAACTCCTCGACGAGACCAACTATCCAAGCGAAGCCGAAGCCATCCGCCAGCTCCACTTCCCGGAATCGATGGAGGCACGCGAACGTGCCCGGGAACGGCTCGCCCTGCAGGAGCTGCTGGCGATTCAGGTCGCCGTCCTCAGCCGCAAACGGGAAGCCCGCGAACGCCGCGACGCGTCCATCCTCCGCCTCAGCGGCGAGTTCATCCAAACCTTTGTCGACTCGCTGCCCTTTGCCCTCACCAATGCCCAGATTCGCTCCATCACTGAGATCCGCTCCGACCTCGCTCGCGACGAGCCGATGGCCCGGCTGCTCCAAGGTGACGTCGGGTCGGGGAAGACGGTGGTCGCGGCGGCGGCCATGCTCGGCGCCGTCTCGGCCGGATACCAAGCCGCGCTCATGGCGCCGACCGAAATCCTGGCGGAACAGCACTACCGGACCTTGCGAAGCATCTTCGCCGCGGAGGATGAAGAGTCACTGTTCAGCAGTCAGACCATCTCGCCCGCCCTGGGACGACCGCTACGCATGGCGCTCCTCACCGGGGCGACGAAGGCCGCCCGCAAACGCCAGTTGCAATCGGCGCTCAAGCACGGCGAGATGGATATCGTCGTCGGCACGCACGCGCTGATCGAAGAGCGTGTCGGCATGGAGAAGCTCGGCCTCGCCGTCGTCGACGAACAACACCGCTTCGGTGTTCTGCAACGCGACGCCCTGCGGGGCAAGGGCGGCAGCCCTCACCTGCTCGTCATGACCGCCACCCCGATCCCGCGCACTCTCGCCCTCACCATCTACGGCGACCTCGATGTCTCCCGGCTCGACGAGATGCCTCCGGGCCGGCAAACCATCGAAACGCATTTCGCGACGCCCGAAGAACGCAACGATATTTACGACCGGGTCCGTGAAGAGGTCGCGGCCGGGCGCCAGGTCTTCGTCATCTGCCCCCTTGTCGAAGAGTCCGATGCGGTCGAAGCCCGCTCCGCCGTCGAAGAGTTCGAGCGGCTCCGCACCGAGGTCTTCCCCGAACTCGCCGACCGCATGCGCCTCCTCCACGGCCGGATGTCCTCAGCGGACAAGGAAGCCACCATGGCGGACTTCCGCGAACAGCGCGCCATGATCCTCGTCTCCACCGCCGTCGTTGAAGTCGGCGTCGATATCCCCAACGCCACGGTCATGGTGATCGAAGGCGCAGACCGCTTCGGCCTTTCGCAGCTTCACCAATTCCGGGGTCGGGTGGGACGCGGTGCACACCAGTCTTTCTGCTACCTGCTCTGCGAGACCGACGCCGAACCCGCCCGCAAGCGCCTCACGCTCATGGAACGCATCTCCGATGGGTTTGACCTTGCCGAAGCCGATCTGGAGCTCCGCGGTCCCGGCGAATACTTCGGCACGCGCCAATCCGGCATGCCCGACCTCCGCGTCGCCAAGCTCACGGACCACGACCTGCTCGTCACGGCCCGCAACTTCGCCGAACGCATCCTCGACCGCGACCCCAACCTCCGCGCCCCCGAACACCAGGCCATCGCGCGGCGGGCGGGTCGCCTCTCCGTCGACGGCGCCGAAGCGGTCCACTAAGCCTCGCGCAGCGCCGGTAAACGCAGCGCCGGTAAACGCAGCGCCGGTAAACGCATCGGAGGTAAACGCATCGTTGATCCAACCGCGCGCCGCCGTCTCAGCGTCTGTCGCGGAACCACCGTCCGAGCTACGATGGGTACTCCCCCGCTGCTGGTCTTGTGGTCTCCGGCCACCTGAAAACTGAAGCGGGCTGATCTGATCCGAGAAAATCCGCAGGTCCGAGCGAACGCGCATGACCGACCTAATCCGCGACCAAGTCTCCAGCGCCATCGCCGCGGCCCTCGATGCCGCCCAGGCCGATGGCGCCCTCCCCGCCGTGCCCGGCGGCGATGTCGTCGTGGAGCGCGCCCAGAAACCCGAGCACGGCGACTATGCCAGCAGCATCGCCCTGCGCCTTGCCGGCGCCGTCAAACGTAAGCCGCTCGATGTCGCCGAAGTCATCGCCTCCCGCGTCGCCACCGGCGACCTGATCGGGGCAGTTGACGTGGCGCCACCCGGCTTCATCAACGTCCGGCTGGCGGACACCTTCAAGCGCGCTCAAGTCGACACGATCGTCGAAGCCGGCGACAGCTGGGGCGACAGCGAGGTCGGCAACGGCGTCTCGGTCCAGGTCGAGTTCGTCTCCGCCAACCCCACGGGCCCACTCCACGTCGCCAACGGTCGCGGCGCCATCCTCGGCGACTCCCTGGCGCGCGTTCTCAGCGCAGCCGGCTACAAAGTCCAGCGCGAGTACTACATCAACGATGCGGGGACCCAAGCCCGCATCTTCGGCACCACCCTCTATGCCCGCTACGAACAGGCCTTGGGCCGAGATTCCCACGTCCCTGACGACGGGTATCCCGGTGAGTACATGGTGGAGCTCGCCCAAAAGATCAAAGACGAGGCGGGGGATGCCTACCTCCAAGCCGAAGGCGAGCCGGGTCCGGCCGAACTCCACACTATTGGCCTTGAAGCCATGGTGGAATCTATCCGAGGCGATCTCGCCCTGCTCGGCATCGAATTCGACCGCTGGTTCAGTGAGCGGTCTCTGTTCGAAGGGCGGGAGTCCCTTGGCGGCAAAACACCGTATGAGGCCGCTATCGATCGACTCCGGGCCAGCGACTACGTCACGGAACGTGAAGGCGCGGTCTGGTTCGCCTCCACGAAATTCGGCGAAGACAAGGACAACGTCCTCGTCCGCAGCAGCGGCGAGCCCACCTATTTCGCTTCGGACATCGCCTATCACTTCGACAAGTTCGTCGAACGCGGCTTCGACCGCGTGATCGACGTCTGGGGCGCCGACCACCAAGGCCACGTCGCCCGGACCAAGGCCGCGACCACCGCCGTGGGCGGGCCCGAGGGCGGCTTGGACGTCCTGCTCTTTCAATTGGTGCACCTGCGTCGCGGCGAAGAACGCATCAAAATGTCGAAACGCACTGGGGAGATCGTCACCCTGCGTGAACTGCTGCAGGAGGTCGGTAGGGATGTCTCCCGCTTCTTCATGTTGCAGCGCTCCGCCGACGCCCAGATGGACTTCGACCTCGATCTCGCGACCAGCCAGGACCCCCGCAAGAACCCTGCCTCCTACGTGAAGTACGCGCACGCTCGCGCCGCGAGCATCCTCCGCAACGGCGCCGAAGAAGGACTCAAGCCAGACGGCGACGTGCAACTCTTGGACCAACCCGAGGAATTCGCCCTGATCGGTGAAATGTTGCGGCTGCCGGAGCTGGTCGAGTACATGGCGGAGCGGCTCGAACCGCACCACCTCACGGCCTATGCCATGGAACTCGCCCAGTCCTTCACCGACTTCTACGGCGCCTGCCGGGTCATTGATCCCGACAACAAACCCGTCTCACGAGCGCGGCTGAGCCTGACCCTAGCCGCCAAGACTGCCCTGGCCCGGACCTTGGACCTGATCGGCGTCGACGCCCCCGAGAGCATGTAGCTCGCCCAGCACGAACATTGCGGGCACGAATAATGCGGGAAGACTAGGAACAACAATGGTCGAAGATCGAGTATTCGCGGGCATCCGAGCCACAGGACGACAACACATCGGCAACTACCTCGGCGCGATTCAAAATTTTGTCGCCCTGCAGGACAAATATCCCTGCATCTACTCCATTGTCGACTTCCACTCCCTCACCACCCTGACCGAGACCGACCAGCTCGCCAACAACGTCTATGAAACCGCCCTCGACTTGCTCGCCGCCGGTATCGACCCCGACCGCACGATTCTCTACACCCAAAGCCACGTGCCGGAGGTCGCCGAACTCCACCTCATCCTCAGCATGGTCGTCCCCAACGGCTGGCTGCTGAGGGTCCCCACCTTCAAGGAGAAGGCCCGCTCCCAGCCTGACAACGTCAACTACGGACTCGTCGGCTACCCGGTCCTCCAGACCGCGGACATCGTCCTGTATAAGGCGAATAAGGTGCCCGTGGGGCGCGACCAGCTCCCGCACTTGGAGCTCGCCCGCGAGATCGTGCGGCGCTTCAACCATCAGTTCGGCGAGACATTCCCCGAACCTGACGCCGAACTCACTAACGCCCCCGCCGTGGTCGGCCTCGATGGCAGCAACAAGATGAGCAAGTCGCTTAATAACCACATCGAAATCGCGGCTAGCGAAGAAGAGACCACCAAGAGGGTGCGTTCGGCGATGACCGATCCGCAGCGCCGCAAGCGCGACGATCCCGGCCGCCCCGACATCTGCAACGTCTTCGCCCTGCATGAGTTTTTTGACCCGGAAAAACGCCCCTGGATCCGCGAGCAATGCACCACCGCCGGCATCGGCTGCGTCGACTGCAAGGGCATGCTCGCCGACGCGATCAACGAATCGTTCCGCCCCATGCGCGAGCGGCGCAAAGACCTTGAGGACGCACCGGATCGCGTCCATGAGATCCTCGCAGAGGGCGCGAGTCGCGCGGAGATCATCGCCAAAGACGTTCTGGCGGAAGTCCGCGAGCGCGTCGGACTCCCCACCCGCCGCAGCTAGCCCGCTACAGGGCGATTGACCCCAGCCAGCCAAGCGTCATCGACACGATGGCGAGGCTCAACAACCAGCGCTGCCAGACCAAGCGTCGTTCCGTGACACCCAAAAACATCACGCCGATCATCGTCAGCGAAAGCACGATCGCCACGCTGACCGTGGGAATGATCCACTCCGGACGGAACTCCTCAAGATTGGCCGAGGCCACGGCTACCACGATCAGTGCCCCCACCGCTCCCCAAGCCAGCGGCACGGCATAGTCGATCGTCATCCAGTGCAGCACGTTGCGGGCGTCGTCATGGTCGTCGCGCTCATAGTCCGGCAGCTTGATCACCATGTACACCGCAAGCCCCGCGAAAAGCCCCATGGGAAACGACCACCACAACACGTCATCAAAGGCATCAACACTCTCCGCCACCCAGAGCGGCAACAACGCGAACGACACCGACCAGGCCAGCCAGGCGAGTGGACTCGGCCTGAGCTGCGCGGTGTAGAGATACACCGCCGCCAGCGTCACAAGAATCAGCAGAAAGGCGCGCCAGTCCAGCGTCGCGCCCACCGCGAGTGCCACGACGGCCAAGAGTGCCGCCATCCGCTTCGCGTCCTGGACGGATACCAGCCCCGCCGGAATCGGCCGCCAGACGTGCGCGTCCCTGTCGAATCCGGCGTCCACGGCGTCGTTGAACGCCGACGCCGCCCCCATGAGCGCCCCCGTCACCACCGCGACGCGTAGCGCCTCATGCCAGGCCGGCGACCCCCCGTCCACGATAAACGCGAAGCCCAAGGCCATCCCCGTCCCCACCAAGAGTGCGATCGGGCGCAGAAGGCGCAGCCACGCCCACGCCCGTCGGCGGCGAAGCGGTACCCGTGGCGTCGAACCCTGAGGGGGCGATTCTGACATCGAAACCAGCGCTCCAGTTCAACCTTGTTCACTCCATTTCGACCAAGCCAGTGTAGAGAGCCGCTCTGTTATGCACGCCGGCGTAACCGTGGGACGCATTTGCCGTAAGCTCGCTGACACGCCGGGTTGCGGAACAAGGAGACACATCATGGCCGTCATCAACTTCGTCCGAGACTACGAACGCATGGCGAAGTTCCAGTTGGGACGCTTCGTTGGTATGAAGGGCCCCGGCGTCGTCTGGGTCATCCCCATTATCCAAAGCGCCTCCAAGGTCGACATGCGGGAAATCTTCTTCGACGTTCCCCCGCAGACCAACATCACCAAGGACAACGCCAACGTCGACGTCGACTTCGTCGTCTACATGCGTGTCATGGACCCCGAAAAGACCGTGCTCGAGGTCCAGAACTTCTTCGGCGCGGCGCGACAGCTCGCCACGACCACCCTCCGTGCCGTGCTCGGCGAGATGGAACTCGACGAAGTGCTCTCCCGTCGCGAACACATCAACGCCCAGATGCAGGTGAAACTGGACGAGGTCACGACCCGTTGGGGGGTCAAAGTCACGGCCGTCGAAATCCGCGAGATCACCCCGCCGCCCACCATCCAAGAGGCGATGACCCGCCAGATGTCCGCTGAGCGCACCCGCCGCGCCGACATCACCGAGTCCGAAGGACAGCGAGACTCGCAGATCAACGTCGCTGAGGGCGACAAGCAGTCCGCCATCCTCCGGGCCGAGGGCGAGCGCGAGTCTCAGATCCTCCGCGCCGAAGGAACGCGCCAGTCTCAGATCTTGGAAGCCGAGGGATTCTCCACGGCCATGAACACCATCAACGACGCCGCGCAAGGCGCCCACGCCAACACGATGGGGCTGCAGTACCTGGACATGATGCGCACCCTGGGCGAGAGCCAGAGCACCAAGTGGATCATCCCCATGGAGTTGGCCAGCGTCGCCCGCTCCATCAGTGAACGTATCGGTGCCATGACCGGCAATCAGAACGAAGACGAAGACAACTAGCCGTTGGCCTCGGAGCGCGGTCCCACCGCCTCCAGCAGGTAAGGCTCGAGTTCCTCGATGAGTTCTGCGGCGCCCTGGCGCAGCGCATGTCCTGATCCCTCCAGCAGCACCAGCCGCTTCGGATCCTGGGCGCGCGCGAAGATGTCTTCGCTCGCCTCGTGCGAGAGGACGTGATCGGCGTCGCCATGAATCAGCAACAGGGGTTTTCCGAGCTTCTCCACCTGGCGCGTCCCGTGTAACTGCGGCGACAACGACGCCACCGCCACGACGATCGGCGCCAGCTCCCCCGCTTTGATCACCACCGCCCCGCCAAACGAATGCCCCACCAACGCCACGGAGCGCGCCCCAATCCCCTGCAAGAACGAACACGCCGCCAGAACGTCCAGCACCGACTCCTCCAGTTCGCCCGCGTGCCGGTAGTGAATGCGGAGGCTCGTCACCCCTTGCGGCGCCAGACGCTGCGCCAGCGCCTCGTACGACCGCTCCCCCGGCCCCAAGACCTCGTGCGGTCCCGCCATCGCGCCGTCGCAATACACCACCGCCCCCGTCTCACCCTCCGCCGGATCAAGCAACCCCCGCACGAAGCCCCGCGTCGTCTCGATCGTCAGTTCCACCGTGCTGCTGCCCTCGATCGGGCGGGCGGAAACGTTGCGGATCCCTAGGGTGAGGTCATCGCTTGAGTGACCGGGCGATCCGTTGGACGGCGGAGTCGGAACGTCGGGCATGCCTGGCCCTTTCGCGGTTGATCTGGCAAACAGTCCGTTGAGAGAACCGCCAGTCTAGAGCACGTGCAGCGTCCCTTTTCCAGGCATGGGCGCCCGGCTACTTCGCCCCCACCCGCGTCGAGACGAAGTGCCGGATTCGGTCCAGCGCGCGCTCAATGTCGCGGTATGAAGTCGCGTAGCACGCACGCACGTGCCCCCGGCCACCCTCCCCAAACGCCGACCCCGGCACCACGGCGACCCGCTCTTCCAGCAGCAGCTGCTCCGCGAACGTCTCATCGTCCATTCCGGTCGGCGTGATATTCGGGAACGCGTAGAAAGCCCCCAGTGGCTCGATGCAGGGCAAGCCAATCTGGTTGAAGCCCTCATACATCAGCCGCCGGCGGCGGTCGTACTCGTCCCGCATCGTGATCAATGGCTCCTCCCCGGAGGTCAGCGCTTCCAGCGCCGCGAACTGGGCCGTCGTGGGCGCCGACATCATCACGTACTGATGCACCTTCATCATGCCTTCCAGCAATCCGGACGGAGCCGCGATGTAGCCCACGCGCCAACCAGTCATCGCGTAGTTCTTTGAGAAGCCTCCCAATGTGATGGTCCGCTCTCGCATCCCCGGCAGCCCCGCGACAGGCGTGTGCTCAACCCCGTACACGAGCCGGTCGTAGATCTCGTCCGAGATCGCGACCAAGTCATGTGCCACCATCACCTCCGCCAAACGCCCCAGCGCCTCCGCCGACATCACCGCGCCCGTCGGATTCGCCGGAAAGCCCAACAGAATCGCTTTGGTTCTTGGCGTGATCGCCGCCGCCACCGCTTCCGGATTGAAGGCGAACCCCTCCTCTGCATTCGTCAGAATGGGTACGGGTACTCCACCCGCAAGCTCAATCGCGGGGCGGTAGGCCACGTAGGCCGGATCCTGCAGGATCACCTCGTCGCCCGGATCGACCACCGCCCGGATCGCGATGTCCAAGCCTTCAGAGACGCCGCTAGTCACCAACAGCTCCCCAAACGGATCGAACTCCAATCCATACAGACGTTGAAGATGCAGCGCGAGCTGCTCCCGCAGTTCCGGAATCCCAAAGTTTGATGTGTAGTGCGTATGCCCGTCTTCGATCGACCGGATTGCCGCATCGCGAATGCTCCACGGGGTCACGAAGTCCGGCTCCCCCACGCCCAGCGAAATGACATCGTCCATCGAGGCCAGGAGATCGAAGAACCGCCGGATCCCTGAGGCCGGGATCGACTGCACCCGCTTCGAAAGATGAGCGCTGGGATTGGCTTCGGGCTGGTCGGAGTTCTTCATAAGTGCGACCTGGTGCTAGAGAACCACCGCCTGGCGGTCTCCCTCGTCTCCACCGTCGATCAGCACACCGTCTTCCTTGTAGCGACGCATGATCACGTGTGTCACCGTGCTCTTCACGCCGTGCAGGGTCGCCAGCTTCTCGCCCACGAAGTCGGAAATCTCGTGAATCGACCCGGCAGTAATTATCGCCGCCAAGTCATACTCGCCGGACATGAAGTAGCAGGTCTCCACCGGGTCAAATCGCGCAATTCGGCGCGCCACGGCCTTATAGCCCACGTTCTCCTCGGGCTGAACCTTGATCTCGACCAAGGCGTACACCTTGGCGTGGCCCGCTTCGGTCCAGTTCACCTTTGCGCCGTACGAGATCACGAGGTTCCGTGCCTCGGCCTCGGCGATGATGTCGCGCACTTCGTCTTCAGAGCGGCCCGTCTCTTCCGCGATCTGAGCCGGTGTCAGGCGTGCATCGCGCTCCAGAGCACGGAGGATCTGTTCCATAGCGTCCCTCGTCTCGCCCCAACACGGGGTCCTCATCGATGGCGTGAACAGATCGATCGTATGAGCGACCGTCCGGCCCGTCTATGAACGGGCACCGCCCTTTACGCGCGCTTCACGCCGCGAGGTGCCCCTGCACGGTCCCGCTGCCGGAGGGCCTGCAAGGTTCAATGCGGAGCAGAACTACAGCGCTGGACGTTGCGTGTGCCAGTCGGTCACTTGCTGGTAGGCGTAGGCGCCGCGGAAAAGGGTCGCCTCATCCCAGCTGTTGGCCATCAGTTGCAGCCCCACCGGCATCCCACTTCGACCAAACCCCGCTGGCTGCGACAGCGCTGGGAGTCCGGCGATATTGGCGGGAATCGTGTAA
>Ga0114996_10000280_pt1 | contig 71710 bp, 69 predicted proteins | sample ArcticOcean_MG_C_4_FD_87039 | JGI IMG/M metagenome (GOLD analysis project Ga0114996, IMG submission 87039) | Marine microbial communities from western Arctic Ocean - ArcticOcean_MG_CB4_134 | ecosystem: Environmental > Aquatic > Marine > Oceanic | place: Arctic Ocean: Canada Basin | collected...
GAGCTTTTCGCTGGCAGGTTTTTCACCACAAAGCCGTAACATTCTTCTCTTTGATGGGAATAATAACTACGACCTTGGCACGAAACACATCAAAACAACTGATCTCCCACAGGACTCATCCGGTAAAATGAATAATACCAAATTTATCATCAATCATTGGAAATAATATGGCCTGGAAAAACCTCAAACAAAGAAGCCTTGGCGATGCTCTGCTGATTGATCACGAGGCACTGCAAGAACTGGATGGAGTCCATGGGTTAATTGATTGGTCTCGTCTGGAACAATTACTAATCGACATTCATTCCAGTACACGCGGTGAAAAAGCGTGGCCACCACTAATGATGCTCAAAGCCTTGTTATTACAGAGCTGGTACAAGTTGAGTGACCCGGCATTGGAAAAACAACTGGCTCGAGATCTTCTTTTCAGACGCTTATAAAAGGGGTAATATCACAGCTATAAATTGTTAGCTGATTAATGGTATCCTACCAGGCATAAATCTATGACTTTAAAAGAAAACTGGTTTACAGCCTTTGCGATTTAAGCCCTGTAAAGTTAAGCCAAAAGCAATCTTCAGTCATTTAGAACGTGTTTAAATTAGGGCAATATGGAGCTTCTAGTGCCATTGTAGGTATGAATCTTAGAGGCACTTCAGGCTTAACGAAACAACCATCAAGATAAACCATCCATTCATCTATCTTTGTTGAAGGCTTTTAAGTCTTTAGAATCTTATTGATTTAATTTTTCCCTATTAGTTTATAAGCCTTATTGCATACCAAACTTGGGTCTAAGTTTTGTACCAATAATACTTCCCGCAAATGCGGCAACAAACCAAAGCCATCCATGCATGCTCGTAGATCCAATACCACTAAAATAGGCCCCAATATTACAACCGAATGCTAAACGTGCACCGTAACCCATCAGTAATCCTCCGATCACTGCCGAAACAATATGTCCTGACTGAATCTTTAATGTTGGAAAAAACTTTCGTGCAAGTGAAGCCGCAATAAAGGCACCAAGTATGATTCCAAAATTCATGACCGAAGTAATATTATTAAATACACTCTGTTCTAAGGATAGTGCTTGAGCAGTACGAGCCCAGTATGGCCATGCAGATACATCCAGACTAAAAATACCCATAAATTTAGCGCCCCAAAGAGCTAAACCTGAGGTCACACCCCATGGTCTACCTGCTAAAACTAGCGTCGCTACTTGAACTAATACCAAAGCAAGTGCGCCAGCCATAAGGGGCCATGGTCCTCTTAAAAGAGAAAATTTATCGCGTGGCTTAATAATAGCTGCTCCATGTTTGTTTCTTTCATACACAATGGTTGTAACCCAAACAATAGTAATGATAATCAGACTAACCATTATTCCGCCTAATGGTCCAAAGCTCTCTGACAACACAATTGGAGCAATACCAGGCGCATCTTGCCAGCTATCCCAATGCCAAGTACCAATGACAGAGCCTGCAATAAAAGCAATGAGCGTTATAAACATTCTGAAATTGCCGCCCCCTACTGTAAATAAGGTGCCAGATGCACAGCCACCTCCCAATTGCATACCAAGACCAAAGACAAATGCACCAAAGGCAACCGCCATGTTAAGTGGAGCAATCCTCCCTACTACCTCAGTTCCAAATACTTGACCCTGTGAGATAAGTAGGGAAAAGACAACGACCGTAATGCCTAGCATGAGCATTTGTGCTCTTAGCCCAGCGCCTCTTCCTGTACGAACAACCTCTCGCCATCCAGCAGTAAAACCAAACGCTGCATAATATAAAGCTATGCCAGCGAACAAACCTACCAAGAAAAGTGCGCCCTGTCGCCAACCATAATTCAATTCTAGAAATAGAAACAACGCTATACTGATAATCACACCTACAATAAGCGATCGCCTATTACGAATGAGTGCCGATAGATCTATTTGATTCGAATTTAAGCCGGCATTCGTAGACATATTATTACCTCTTTTCCTTAAATTAATGCAACCAGTATAAGTCGCATCTATCTAAGCTTCGAAACGATAATGTTATGTACTTATAATCTTTTTTCCTAAAAATTGAACTACGGCGCCCTTACCGAAATGATAGTCGCCCTCACGGACTTCGCGTATTGTTTCTTTTAAATGAATTTCCTCTAAGGCATTGAATTCATCACGAAGCATTGAGGCTCTCATCATAAACTCAATCTGTTTGGACCTCCCATTTGGAATTCAAGCTGCTCAGGCCATGTATTTTTATACTATACATACCCCTAAGGGGGTGGGAAGGTCTTCTGCATCCCTGACATATTTCCATACGGAACTTAAGTTGGATACTTGAGTTTTAACGGTGGATGTCTCTATCAATAATAATTATTCCTCTAAAACTATTTATTTGTCTTTTGATTATAGTTTTTAGTGATTTAATAGTTATATCCACGTCATGCTAGATAGTCCTGTTGAAAATTGCAGGTGAATAATCCAGCTTTTTTCTGTAGAATTGTATCATAAAAGTTATATAGATAAATTTATAAATAATTATTTGTTATATACTAATATAATACTCCGATACAGGGTAAGTTTTGACACTTAAACAATTAAAGTACTTTGTGATGATTGTGGATTGCGGCATGAATATAACTGCTGCATCAGAGCAACTATTTACCAGCCAGCCAGGTATTAGCAAGCAGGTCAAGCAAGTAGAGGCCGAGCTTGGTGTTAAGCTTTTTATTAGGAAGGGGAAAACTTTAAGTAGCCTGACGCCAACAGGCGAAGAGGTTTTGAGGAGAGCAAGAAAAATCCTGCTTGAGGTAGATAATATCTCCAATTTCTCCAGAGAGATGCAGGGTAACGATACTGGATTGCTCTCTATTGCAACTACACATACACAGGCTCGCTATGTGCTCCCTGAAATAATTCGTGATTTCAGTCAAAAATATCCTGCTGTAGATTTAGAGATTCACCAAGGTACTTCAGACCAGATCGTTGAACTTCTTTCTGGTAACAATGTGAATTTAGTTATGGCAAGCGGGTCAAATAAATTATTTAGTAATCTTTTGATGATACCAATATATAGATGGAATCGGGTTGCCTTAGTGCCGAAGAATCATCCTTTAGCAAAAGATAAAAGGAAGATGAGTCTAGAGATTTTATCTAAGCATTCTCTGCTAACTTATGTATTTAGTATGAGTGAAGAGTCTTCCTTTAAAGAGGCATTTAGTCAGCTAAACTTAAAGCCAAGAATTGCTTTTACAGCAAGGGATGCAGATATCATTAAGACTTATGTAAGAAAAGGAATGGGTGTTGGGGTATTAGCTTCTGTAGCAATTGAGCCAACAGACTTGTATGATCTTCATGTTATTGATGTCCGTGAATTATTCACTGAAGTTACAACGTGGATAGGCATTCCAAAAGAGACCATTATTAGATCCTATATCTTTGATTTTATTTCTATGCTAGCCCCACATTTTACTCGAGAGCAGCTAAAAAAAGCGCTTGATCCAGATAATGACATAGAAATTCTAAATGAACTTAATGTGCCTGAGCGATATTTATCAATATAGCTGAGAGATAATTTTTTCTGCAGCCGCTTCACCTGACTCCATTGCCCCCTCCATTCCCCGGGCTGCTTTGGCTGTATATTCACCGGCAAGGCAGAAACGACTATCTAGCTTTTTAAGTTCTTCATGAAAAGCCTTAAATCCATTAGGTTGGAAGTAAACCCACCCTCCTTGAAAGTTTTCATCATGTGACCAAGGTGCAATGGTACTAATTTCAATGTTGTTTTTTGAGCTTGGGCGAATTAGATTATATTGATTTAAAATTATTTTAGCTGCCTCTTGTGGGCTAAATTTCAGTAGTTTTTTCGCTTGTTCACCCATTACCCAACTGGTTAAGCCTTTAATTTCTTCAGGATTATTTAAATGTCTAACCTCATGGCACATTCCAAATAACTCATTTGAAAATAGGCTAGGTGCGTAGTTGTCATTTTCCCAGAATGGGTGCTTAACCTTAAAGTGCACTTGTATCATTGGCTGCGAAATTAAGGTTTTCAATATAGCAAGCAATCGCTCAGGAATGACATTTTTTAGTGAAATACTTTTAATACAGGCTGGAGGCACTGTGACTACTAGATGGTTGGCTTTTATAGTAATGTTATTGCTTTTAATTAGATAGTGATTGCTCTCATTAGAAATATCAGTAACTTTATGATTAAGAAAAATTTCTAGATTATTTTCTGCCACCAAACCTTCTACTAGGCTAGTCATGCCTTTTTTTAGTGTTAAGCCTGACTGTTTAGTTTTATTAGATTGCACGGAAGAGAAAGTAGACCGATGAAGTAGCTGGAGTAATGAAATGTCTTCTGCATTGCACCCATAGCTAACATTCATTCCATAGATAATTCGAATTTCTTTTTCATTAAAATTGAGTGATCGTAGCCAATCTCCCATAGAGCAATCCTTAAATGACATATCACCTAGACATGCTTCAGTAGTGTTAAATGGGTTATGTTTTTTTAGAAGTGTACGGTGTAAATTCCAAGGCATTATATGCTTCAGTTTAGAGTCTAAAATATTTTTCTTGTGGCTAGGCCATTCCTTTTGTGCAATTATTTCTCCATCGATCACTAGGTCCTGCTGCTTAAAGAAAGACAGCAAATTAGATACATCAATTAACTCCAGGCCAATTCTATTGGCAACATTAATGACCCTTTGGTATGAATTACCTATATAGGTCCCTCCCAATTCATACCCTCCTTTGTCGTCACGTATAGATTTTAGCCTTCCTCCTATACGTGGAGAGGATTCGAGGACAGCTATTTTTAGCCCGTATTTTTTTAAGAGAGAGGCACAATAAACACCACTTAAGCCTGCTCCAATAATGATTACATCGTAGTTATTAACCATTAATTAGTTTCGGCTTCACAAAGCGAGGGCTTTGAAGGCCCTGGTCGGCCAGATAGGCAACACCCAGGAGGGCATAAATCATGATTGGCCCCTCGAGTCCCTAGAGAAAGCTTTTCATTCCTGCTTTCAGTCCGCTCTTTAATGAGATCGGTAACCATATTAATGAACTTCTTATTAATTCCTACGGTTGGTGCACGATGAAGATTAATTCCTAGATTATTGGCTATTTTTTTAGCATCAACATCTAGATCAAGCACAACTTCTATGTGATCACAAACAAATCCAATGGGCATAACCACGACATCTTGATAGCCATCGTTAGTTAATTTCTTAAGTTGATCCTCTATAGTGGGTTCAAGCCACTTATTGCCATAGGAGGCATTGTTACTCTGAAAGCAAAGCTGCCAATTTTTTATACCAAGGTTATTCGCAACTAGGCTACAACTTTCTGTAAGTTGAGCTTGATAATCAGTTTTTTCAGCCATTGATAGGGGTAGGCTGTGCGCAGTAAATAGGACCGGTATTTCAGACTGACTCTTTATTTGGTTAGTAGTCTCTCTAATGCATTGGCTAACTGCTTCAATAAAGTATGGATGATTGTAGCCATTTCTAATTTTAGCGAGCTCAATGGAATGACCGATTGCTTCACTCGCTTCATGTAAGTCTTCCCTATATTTTCTACACCCACTATAGGAGCTGAATATGCTAGTTACGAAAACTAATGTTTTTTTATGATTCATGGTAACCATATGTTTTAAGGTATCTAATAGAAAGGGATGCCAATTCCGATTCCCTAGGTAGATAGGGAGATTTATATGATCTTCAGACAGCCTTGATTGAAGGGCAACTATAAATTCACGTGTATGTTTGTTGATTGGGCTAGTTCCATCAAAAAGATCATATCTAGTTTGTATTTTTTTAAGTATCTCTTCTTTAACAGGTATTCCTTTTAGTACATTTTGTAAAAAGGGAATAACATCTTCTTTCCCCTCCGGACCACCAAAAGATAATATTAGGATTGAGTCAAATTTCTCCATGAGATTTATGTAATATTTGACCAGATCTTCTTGCCAACAAAAAATGGTCCGAGGTTTTCTAAGTACATAGCAGTTTGTTCAGTTTGGCGCATTGCTTGCACTACAGCAGATAGTGGAAACAGTTCGGGGCCTAGCAGACCTATCACAAAGTCATTGTCATATTTATCCAGGCCATGGCAAGCTAGCCTGATGTCAACTGCTAAGCCAGCATACCCGTAACGCTTAGCAAGATTGCCATGTTCTGCTAATATTTTTTTCTGTTCTTTTTCAGGCAGTATATAAAATTTCTTTTCTCTTCTTAATGGGTACCATACACACCATGCATTTGTTGGATCGCTAATTTTATTTTTTGGCTTATTAAAAAGTATTTCTTCAAGATCGTTTTCATAGCCAATAGAGTAAGTGCGACCAAGCATGTCAAAATTTTCAATATGCTGCATGCCATCAAAGGGGTGGTTGTTAAATATTGGTCTCAATATATCGATAAAGTCATTAGGGTCTTCTGTCAAAGTTACTATGCCAATACCGTTAGGCGTATTGACATCTAGGTATAAAGCAGCACTTACCGGACTGAGGGCATTTATTACTTCATCTATATCGTGGCACTCAGCAAAGGATGTAAATTTTATAAATAGCCGTCGGTCAAGCGAGATTGGTTTTCCTTTATCTAGACCTTTTTCACTTAGGTCTACTAGTTCAGTATCTTTCGATATTTCCATTAGCGACTTACCTCATTATTTATCACTTCGATTATTGCCTCGACACTTTCAATGGGAGTATTTGGAAGAATGCCATGACCTAAATTCATTATATGACCCTTAGGTTTAACTGACTTAAATAAGGCTTTAGTTGCATTTTTTGTTGAATTCACACCGGCAAGCAGTATTGCAGGATCTATATTCCCCTGAATAGCTAGCCTATTCCCTACAAGGCCTTGTAGTTCGCTTAAGTTAACTCTCCAGTCAACTCCAATTCCCGCGACAGGCATGGATGCATAAGCATTAACTAAGTGGTTAGCATTTTGAAGAAAAAGGATAGTCGGTATATTTCTTTCATTTAGTTCTTGAGTGATCCTTTTAAGGTGAGGCTGTATCCAAAGTTGCCATTCTTCTAAGCTTAGCAAGCCTGCCCAAGAGTCGAAGATTTGTATTAGATCTGCTCCAGCTTCAAATTGAGCAATATAGTACTGAAGACTGAGATCCGATAGCTTCTCCATTAATAATTGCAATGCATCCGGTTCAGCGTAAGCAAAACGCCTAAGAAGTGGAAAGTCTTTTACTCCTTTCCCTTGAATAAGGTAGGCTGCTAATGTCCATGGTGCTCCACCAAAACCAATTAAAGCTGTTGAGCTTGGCATTTCTTTTTTAACAAAACCAATGGCCTTAATAACCTCAGGAGCAATATTATGGAAGTCACTTGGAAGTGCTTTAACCTGTGCGAAAGATTGAATTGGATTATCAATAATTGGTCCCGGTGCGAAATCAAATTTGATTCCTAGGGAGGGTAATGGGCTCATAATGTCTGCAAAGATGATCCCAGCATCAAGTGGGAAACGCTTTAACGGCTGGAGCGTTACTTCTGCAGATAGTTCAGCAGAACCGGACAGCTCTAAAAAAGTATACTTTTCTCTAAGCTTTCTATACTCCGGAAGGTATCTTCCAGCCTGGCGCATGATCCATAAAGGCCTTTTGTCTGTTTCTTCTAAGCGCAATGCTTGTATAATTCTTTTTTTCATTTAGCTTTCATAATCATCAGTACTTTTTGGCACTTCAGTAAATATATACCCAACACCTCTCACAGTATGAAGATGCTCGGGGCTTTCCGGATTGCGTTCCAAGCGTTTTCTTAGTCTTACGATAAAGTTATCAATAGTTCGGGTCGAGGGATATGCTTCATACCCCCAAATTTTTTCTAAAATATTCTCTCTAGACACAACCTGGCTAACATTTTCTATAAGTAGCTTTAGTATCATTGCTTCTTTATGCGTGAGTAAGTACTTATTATCATCCCAGGACTTTAATTCATAATTACTAAAATTTATTCGATTGCCATGAAATTCATAATTTTCTTGCGTTAATCGATACCACCGAGTTCGCTCAATTAGTTTATTTACCCTTAAGATAAGCTCTTTTAAATGAAAGGGCTTACCGAGATAGTCGTCTCCGCCAGCTTCTAGCCCAGCTACTCGATCTTCAGGATCATTGTTAACTGTTAGAAATAGAATTGGTGTAACTATATTTAATTCCCTTACCTTCTTGCAAAGATCGATTCCGTCAATTTCAGGCATCATAACGTCAAGAATGATTAAGTCATAATTTGAGGCAGTAATTTTTTTGTAACCTGATAAGCCATCAGTTGCTAAATCAACGATAAAGTTTGCAGATTCGAGTGCATCCTTTATGCTCTCGGCTAGCACTTGTTCATCATCGACTAAAATTATTTTTTCCATCATACTTAGTTACTCTTACAAAATAAGAGGAAGGTCGTCCCTTTACCTAGTCCCTCACTTTCCACTTTTATTTCCATATCTGATAGTTGGCACAATTTTTTACAGATATATAGACCTAATCCGCTTCCTGTGCTGCTGCGAGTATTCTCATTGCCAATTCGATAGAATTTTCTAAATATATTATCAAGCTCATGTGACTCTATACCAATACCGTTATCCTTAATAATTGTTAATATTTTGCCATCTTGTTTCTTAAGATCGATCGTTAGCTCTTTGTATTCTTTTTGCTGGCATGCTTTGACAGCATTTTCAATTAGATTTCTTATGATTACTGAATAAATCATGGGGTCGTTAGTCATCTTTAGGTCGTCATCAGAACGATACGTTACCTTAATTTCATTGAGCGTAAATCGATCAGAAAATTCATTGATAGATTTTTTTATAATCGAAGCAGGGCTAAATATTGTTTTTGAGGTTACAAATTTATTTTCATCTAGCTTACTAGTGTCTAGTAGGTTAGAGATTAGATGCAACAATCGATCTCCTTCCGACAAAATTCTAGAGATTAATTTTTTATCATTTTGTTCGGTAGTTTTAAGGTCAAGACTTTCAGCTGCAAGCCGCATACTCGCGAGTGGAGTTTTAAGTTCATGGCTTATCGAGGCGATAAAGTTTTGCTGCCTCCTCCTTAGCTCTCGGTCTTTATAAATTGTTCTCATAATGATGCCTATCGAGAGCAATAAAACTAAAAGAAAAAAACCACCTTCCCAGAAATATCGATTAATTCTTGAGTTATTGGAAAGTTCCAGAACATTAAATTCTTCTACCGTAACAATAATTGCGCCATTATCTATCGAGAGGTGTGGTAGTAAGATGGTTGGATCATAGTTTGTGTCTGCCCTTAAGTTAGTTAGTGCAATTGATTCTCTTTGATATAGCGTTGTTAGCGTCTCATTATGTTCTGTTACAAGATTTACTTGATCGTAAATCCACCAGATTACTTGCCCAACGGTAATGAGAAGCAAGACAACAAAGGTAATTTCAACTAAGCGGTTATTAAGAGGTTTCACATCCAGCCCTTGGTTTTAAATAGGTCTTCGAGTGCTGCAATAAATATATCGATATCTGCCTCTGTATGCGTAGTTGAGAGAAATCCAACTTCATACATGCTTGGCGCAATATAAATTTGACGCTCAATTAGACCATGAAAGATATCATTATACTGCATGCTACTTGTCCTAGTGATAGCCTCAGAAGTTTTAGGAGGGCTATCAGCATTTAGGGCTAGCCAAAAAATAGATCCTTGCCTTATAAAGCAAACATCCAAGTTAATTTTGTCAGTTAGGTGGGTAATTTTATTTTCAAGGTATTTACCTAGTGATTCAAGTTTCCGCCAACCATCATTTTCTAAAAGGAGGTTTATAGAGGCTAAGCCGGCGGCCATGGCTAAGGGGTTTCCTGACAGAGTGCCTGCTTGGTAGACAGCGCCAAGGGGAGCGATATGATCCATAATTTCTGCTTTCCCACCAAATGCACCAACTGGTAGTCCACCGCCTATGACTTTACCAAAGGTTACTAGATCTGGTAGGACGTCAAAGATAGCGCACGCACCATCTGGACTCACTCTGAAGCCCGAGATAACCTCATCAAAGATTAGTAAGCTATTATTTTGGTCACAAAGCTCTCTAAGCCCGTTAATGAAGTGAGCGTTTTGAAGAAGTAGTCCGTTATTGGCAGGGATGGGCTCGATAATAATTGCAGCTATCTGGTTGGGGTGATCTTGAAAGGCCTTAGAGACCCGATCAAGACTATCTAGAGGTAAAGCAATGGTTTTGGATACTAAGCAATCAGGTATTCCTAGGGAGGAGGGGCGTCCAAAGGTGGCAAGACCGGAACCCGCCTCCACTAATAGGGAGTCAACATGTCCGTGATAGCAACCATTAAACTTAATAATTAGCTCTCTATTTGTATATCCTCGTGCAAGGCGGACGGCGCTCATAACCGCCTCGGTTCCCGAGGATACAAATCTAAGTTTTTCTGATGCGGGGTAGCATTTTGATATAAGCTCTGCTAGCCTTACCTCATCGATACAAGGTGTTCCAAAAGACGTCCCTCTAACTGCAGCAGCTGATACTTTTTCAATTATTTCTGGGTGAGCATGACCATGTATGAGTGGTCCCCATGACATGACAAAATCTAAAAACTTATTACCGTCAATGTCTTCTATAAATGCGCCTTGTCCAGATCGAAGGTAGATAGGGTTACCGCCTACAGCTTGAAAGGCACGCACGGGGGAGCTTACCCCAGCTGGAAGTACCTGACAGGCACGACGATACCAACTGATTGACTCATCAAATTTCATTTTAATTTTTTAGCCAATTTTTTTGTGCCGCTTCTACTGAATGATAAGAAATGATCATATTCGCACCAGCGCGTTTCATAGCAATAAGGTTCTCAAAAACAATATTTTTTTCATCAATCCAGCCGTTTTTTGCAGCTGCTTTAACCATGGAATACTCGCCCGATACATTATAGGCAGCAATTGGTGTATTAGTGGCATTACGTGTTGATTGGATAATATCAAGAAAAGCTAGCGCAGGTTTGATAATGATAATATCAGCACCTTCGTCAACATCTTGTATTGCTTCATTAATTGATTCTTTTTGGTTTCTGATATCCATTTGATAGGATGTTCGGTCGCCAAACTGAGGTGCAGAATCAGCTGCATCTCTAAAGGGACCATAATAAGAAGAGGCAAATTTTGATGCATAGCTCATGATAGGGATATAGTTATAATTAAGCTCGTCTAGGTGGTTTCTTATATAAGCAATACGTCCATCCATCATATCTGATGGTGCAATAATATCGGCACCAGCCACTACATGGGTTTCCGCTACTTTTGCTAAAAGCGGCAAGGTATGGTCGTTTAATATGATTTGATTATCGACAATACCACAATGACCATGACTCGTATAAGAGCATATACATACATCGGAAATCACACATAGATCGTTACCAAATCTCTCCTTTAAAGAGAGGATAGCTCTTTGAACAGCACCATTAGGATCAAAAGCTAACTCACCTGTTGGTGATTTTTCATTTTTATTTTCTGTGCTTCCAAAAAGCAGCAAGGATTTGACCTTTGATTCTAGTTGAGTTTCCACAGCTCGAAGTAAAGTATCAATTGAGTGGATATCAATCCCGGGCATCGATGGAATAGGGCTAGCCTTTTTAGCGCTGGAGACAAAATAAGGCATAATTAAATCGTTAGGGGTTACGCCACTTTCAGCAACTAAGTCACGAATGATGCTTGAAGTCCGATTTCTTCTACCTCTCTTTATTAAATTATTTCTTTTATTTTCTAACATTGAATTTCCTTAATAATACCTTCTATGCTGGGACGTTCTGGAATATTTTTGCAATCAAAACCTAACGTCTCAAGCTTTGATTTTGTTGTAGGACCAATAGGAAAAATATCTATCTCTATATCGATTTCAAATTGATTTAACAAGCCATCTATTGCGCTTGGGCTTGCAATAATGATTCCATCAATCTTTAAACTAGATATTTTTAATTGGGCATCTTTAGTGATAGGTTTTGTTTCATAGATGTTGATACGATCGATGATTGCCCCTTTAGTTTCCAACCTTTCTTGGAGATCATCGGATGCATTTTTAGCTAGCAATAAAGTAATCTTTTTATCTTTTATTTCCTCGAGCGCGATTATTTTTTTTGCTAGGTCATTTGCATTCATCTCTTCGCTAATTAAGTAGGGTTCGCTTATCTCATCTCTTAATGCATCGGCGGTTGAAGAACCAATAGCGCATAGCTTTTTTCTATCATGATCCTTTCCAAAAAAGAATTTTTTTGAAAAGTGAACACCTCTCACTGATGTCCACACAACATAATCACTGTCAGCTAATTTTTTATTTATTTGACTTACCTGAGATTCATTAAAATGAAATTCATTAAAGCAAATGCATGGTAGCTCAGTAACGTGTATGCCAGCACTATTAAGTTTTTCTCGCCATAAAGCGTTTCCGTCTTGGTCCCTAGTAAGCAGAATATTGTTATATTTAGACATTGAATTGAATATCCTTCAAGATTGTATCTTCAATATGCTGAAGTTCTGTGTATGCATATTTTTTTGTTTTAAGTTCGCCATTTGCGAGATGCATGATTAAGAGTTCAAATAATGATGTAATTGGTATAAACCTAGCATAAATTCCAAGTGCAACATTACACCCGCCATCCAAGTAACGTAGAATGACCCTCTCATCTTCTATACACTTGAAAGTTAGCTCATCATTGATCAACATAATTGCATCGGTTATATCCTTTTTTTCATTTAAACACTGAATTGCAATGGCGCCTTGCCCAGCTGGAGGGATAAAAATACTAGGGTCAAGCCTTGCATGATAAAGGCCATCAAAAATATTTTTTGGAATATCGTTTAGAGATGAATTTAATAATCGATCGAATCCTGCTTTAGCGATAATAATAGAATCATAGTCATTTTTAAGTGCTTTTATTCTTGTAGGCACATTTCCTCTAAGACCTTCTACTTTAAAGTTGGGATACAGGTTTTCTATCCAAGCTTTTCTCCTTGTTGAAGAGGTGCCAATAGTTAATTGATTCTGAGTAAGCTCCCCCAAGTCTTCTGTATAAGTATTGACAATAATGTCTGCAGGGTCTGTTCTTTTTAAATAAGCATGTATGCCAAGTAATGGGTCCATATGGATTGGCAGATCTTTGGCTGAGTGAACGGCAATGTCTGTCTCATTATTAATTAATGCTAATTCCAGCTCTTTTACAAAAATACCTTGAGAGCCAATTTGAGCATAATCTTTATTTTGATTGCCATCACCAGTAGTTTTAATAATGACAATGCTCGTCTCAATACCGACTTCATTTAAAAGTCTTTCAACTTCTTGGGCTTGAGTCCTTGCTAGGTGGGATGCTCGTGTTCCAATTCTAATTTTCATAGGGGCGACTTCCATGCTTTAGCGCTTTCTCTAATTCATTTTGAAATTTATCATCGAGACCATTAATGAATGCCTCTACTGAGCCCTCTGGACCATTGTGTACTAAGCCTCGAAGACCCATGGTTGGAATATGAGCAAATCGTTTAGCCATGGCTTGGCACCATACTTCTAGTTCAGTAATCGCATCATTGCTGAGACCAGGAATATTCTTTTTGACTAACTTTTTTATGCCTTCATGAGCGGTAAATTGATAGCGCTGTTGAAGCGCTGAATACAATGAATTAAATTGTATGTCTGATAATTTTTGATGTAAATCTATAAGTGCAGTGTCAACAATCTCTCTTGCATTTTGCTTTTCATCAGCTCTTTTGGCATGTGTCATTTTTGCAATGTCAATAATGTCATCAAGTGAAATGTATTTTATTTTTAATGATTCACAAACTGCTTTGTCAAAGTCAGAGGGGCTTGCTAGATCGATGATGGTGGGCGACTTACTATTAGAGAAAATATTATGTAATGCTTGATGGTCTAGTAGCGGAAGTGGCGATTTAGTTGCGGTAATTATAATATCTAAAGGGGTACAGTTATTTTTTAATTCGTCAAGTGAAAGTGCATTGATTTTATATTTTTCTTCAATGGTTTTTACTTTATCGAGACTACGATTGAAGAGGGTAATCTTAATATTTTTTTCATCTAAGGATTTGATTGCATTCTCTATTACAGCGGACCTTCCAATTAATCCTATATGAATATCTTTATTTTTTTGGTGCAATGACACGACTTCTTTGACGGCAATTTCTGAAAGTGACCGCTGACCATGACTAATTTTTGTGTTTGATTTGATGCTAGCAGCAACCTTAAAGGACTCACTAAAAAGGAGATCTAGGCGTGGCCCAAAGGTATTAATTGTTTGAGCATAATCGCGTGCCAATTTTAGTTGTGAAAGTATTTCATTTTCACCAAGTGAGGCTGATTCTAAACCGGAGGCAACCATGTAAAGGTGTTCAAAAGCCCCTTCACCAAGCCAGGCTGTCATTTTTTTATTTATGTCTTGCTCTATACCATGCTTTTTGAGTATCTGACTCCATATATTTCTGAGCTCAAGGTGAATATCACGTTCGTTTGAGGCAATAATTAATTCAGTTCTATTGCATGTTGTTAAGTAAGCAACTTCATCGATGGGGTAGTCATGCATTAGGCCTTTGAGAGCAGCCTGAAGGTGCTCTTCAGGCAAGGTGATTTTTTCGATTTCTTCTTGCCTAAATTGCTTCCATGAAGCGCCAATAATTTGGATGTCTTGAATCATAGTTAAAGGATAATAATAATTCTCAACAGGAATGTCACAAAAGTGTCACAGCTGTAATTTTTAATTAATAAAATGCTTTTTTTGTTTTTGGATAGATTTAGCAACCTCAAGCTGAGCTTTAGCTCTTAATATATTATGAAGTGCTGCTCTTTCATATTTTTTTTGATCCCAGCCAAAATATGATTCATTTAGTATGTCCGTGGCAAATCTTGCTGCAAGCTCAACAGTAATTTTCAAAGTATGAAAAAAAATAGATTCTTTTAAAATAGAATGGCTACTAATGGTGCTCGATAAGTATCCCTGCAATGTTGCAGAAAGCAGATATTTATCTAGGTAGCTTTCGGGATTATCCTCTGAAAGTGGGTTACACCATGATCTTATTGCATCACCAAGTTCATCCAGAGGGTTTAGTAAGCCAATGGTATCAAAATCTACCCAAGACTCAACTTTGCTATTATTTGGTTTAAAAATGATGTTAGTTAACTTAGGGTCTCCATGACATACCTGAATAGAGTCATGATTTATTTTTGGAATTGAATCATAGATATTGTTTATATCAAGCGATATATTATAGGCATCTTTAGCATGATTATGTTCAGAGTGTTCCAGCAAGGTCTGCATTAAGTTGTCTATAAATTTTTTAGTATTATGCCCAATTGTTTTTGTAGATAGAATAGTTTTATCGGCATTCCAGCAATTTTGCATTTTAGCTAAACTTTCTGATGTGTGGTATGCGTGATCATCAGATGGCATAATCTCAAAATATTCACCGTAAATGTAATCCTGTAATCGCCAAATATCCTTATTTATATTGGTAAATAACTCACCCAGTTTATTTTTTATGATATTTGGGGCTTGAATTTCATTCTCATGAAGCACCTTAATAGCAGCTTCTATGTTTTTATGAATTTCATAGGGGAAAAGAGGATTAATTTTTTGGAGAATAAATTTTTTCCCACCTATTTCTTCTACAAGCCAAGTGCTATTAATATGGCCAGATTTGATTTCGGTAATTGCCTTTAAATCAATTTGATAATTTTCTAGTACAGATTTAATTACGTATGACATTAATTTTAAGAATTTTCAGACTCATTGATAGCTTTACTAAATGACAGGATTATTGGGAATGTATATCTTATGCCATTTGATTTTTCATACATGCTTTCAATCCATAATCGGATATAAGGCTCTCTAACGCTTGCAGGAACGACTAGAGAGTCGTCTTGTATGGATATTTGATTATTGTTTAGGCTTTCAATGCTTAAGATTAAAGGCACATCATGAATCACCACTCCATCCCTATCAAAGCATCGCAAGTTAATATTGCTGAGGCTCCAAACGGTGCCCAAAGTTAACTCAATATGATTTTTTTGTGAAGTACAATAATCAATTCTTTGAGAGAAATTAAGGCCAATAACTGGCTCATAACCGTTCCATATGGTGATGTTAGTTAGGTTGCCGCTCTCACCAGAAAAACCAATGGCTAACCTTTCTTCAGCCCCAAATAAGGCCGCATGAAAAAAGCTTAAAATAAAGATAAGATGCCTAAGGCTGTTTAAATCTTTAGTTTTCATCCCTCAATGATATCATCCGTTTGGAGTAAGATCCTTTGGACATTAGAATTTGTTTTGATGCACCAAGAATATGTATTAATAATGCAAAATAGATCGCGATACCAATGAATTGATGCATAGATAAAGCCTTAGTCTCATTGCTTAGGATGGCTTCATCGATTTTGATAATTTCAAATAAATTGAATGAAGTTATATAGAGGGCACTAAGGTAGCTTGCAACAATAAGAAAAAATAAAAAGTAGTTATAAAATTTAATAGACTTTCTATATTTATTAGTTTGTTTTGGCATTGGGTAACCTTGATAAGTTCGCCAAATGATTCTGATAATAATAATGGGTATTGCTAAAAGCGCTACGTTTGTATGAACTGCCAGTACTTCTGCTTGGGTTAACGTAGAGGTAGGGTTCTGTATTTGCCTTCCTGAAAAACATATCATCAGGATGAGTATGGCATTTAACCAATGTAATATTAGTGATATTAAACCAAAGTCATGGGGATGATCTTTGTATGATACTGCCACGTTATTTGAATATTTTCTTAGAGAGGTCTAAATCTAATATTTCTAAATCTTACTGTACCGGCACTCCATTGAAATGCGATGGGACCACTGAAAAAGGCATCATCTTGAATATCAACCATTAGTTCATCATTGAGGTAAACAACTATTCTCTCACCTTCAGAAATTATCCTGTATGTATTCCATCGGTTAGCCGCGTCTTGTTGAGCCATCGGGGCTGCAAAATTAACTATACCTCCCGTGCGATAGGATTGATCTGGTCTTTGATCAAAGATATTCACTTCATAACACGTTCCAGCAGCAATATTATTTATATCTTGGCATCTGATAAAGATACCGCTATTAGCTTCTGGGCTTGTCCAAAATTCAGCATAGATTTCAATATCTCTGAAAGAGCTTGTTGTAACTAAAAACTTTGGATTACCTGAGGTCGCTTCTACATAGTTATCAGTTATGCTCCACTGATCATCACCAATAAAAACAAAGCTGTCTAAGTCATGCCCAGAAAAAAAAGATGCCCACCTCGGTTCCATCAAAAGTGAGGCTTCGGTGGTATTTGTTGCAACCGCTTCGTTAACTGTTGCTTGTTGCATGGTACATCCTTGGACCATAAGAGCGAAAAAAATGCTAAATATTATCTTATTTTTCATGGCTACTCCCGTGTGCTTTCCATATATGCTTGTTCTGATATTTCTTGCCAAGAACGAGCTTCATTCATAAATGCTTGGTATGAATTCCAGACCTTTTCGACCCTCGGGTCATTTTGTGAGAGCTCATTAATGACTTCGGTCGTGATCTCCCTAAGTGCGCGCATAACATCGTTTGGAAATGGACGAACATCAATGCCTTCTTGATTGATTAAGGTAGATAATGCGTTTGCATTACGAGCATTAAATTCAGACATCATATCTAAATTTGCCGCTTGGCATGCAATCTGTACGATGGATTGTAAGTCAGGAGGTAAGCTATTCCAGGCCTCTAAATTGATCATACATTCGAGAGTAGTGCCTGGCTCATGCCAGCCAGGATAATAGTAGTATTGGGCGGCGTCATGCAGTCCAGCAGCCAGGTCATTGTATGGACCCACCCATTCAGTTGCATCTATGCTTCCAGTTTGAAGTGCAGTGTAAATTTCACTTTGAGGAAGACTAACGGGTAGACCACCAGCTCTTCTCAAGACTTCGCCACCAATGCCAGGAATTCTCATTTTAAGACCACGCAGATCTGCAATTGTGCTGATTTCTTTGTTAAACCAACCACCCATTTGAACGCCAGTATTCCCAGCTGGAAAACCAATTAGATTAAATTGGCCATATAGTTCATGCCACAAAGATAAGCCTTCACCATAGTACATCCAGGCATTCATTTCATGCGCATTCATTCCAAAAGGGATGGTCGCAAAAAATTGAGTAGCTTCTGTTTTTCCACGCCAATAATAGGCGGCGCCATGACCCATTTCTGCTGCACCCTGAGAGACAGTATCAAATACCTCGAAGGCTGGCACTAGCTCACCAGCTCCATACACTGTAATCTTTAGTCGCCCCTGGCTAAGCTCATCAATATATCTAACTAAAGTATTAACCCCAGTCCCTAGTCCAGGAAAGTTAGGAAGCCAAGTGGTAACCATTCGCCAGTTGAATCGCGCACTGGAAGTTTCTACAGTATTATTGTTTTCATTGGAGCTACATGCAGTTAGTGCTGCGGTAGCAGCAAGACCAGATAAAATTTCCCTTCTTTTCATAAACACTACCTCAGACTGTTTAGGGTATTCTCAAGGATCGGCATAATCAAGCCCTCAGAAGAAATCAGTTGCCTTATTTTCCCCATTTCTTGATCCCCATGAGACGGGCCTAAAGGCAGTGTGCTTAAGTTAGCTAATTGTTTTAGTTCTGGATCGGTTAAAGCTAAGAAAATTTTATCTCTAAGGTATTTAACTATTTCAGGACTAGTTTCCGGAGGTGCAAAAAAACCACGATGTGTGTCTAGCATGTCTACAATAGCGCGGATTGGCTCAATACGAGCTGATGGTGTTATTTCAAGCACTGAAGGCACCTCATTAAAACCCTCAATGCGTGCGTTACTCATGCTTATCAAGGGAAGTAGATCACTGTTTTGAATGGCGCCCATAGAAGCTCGCCAGGATGTTATTTGACCATCCCCATCCCCCCTTATAATGGCCATAGCTGTGTCGGGGTTTCCGTTATATCCCATGATAGGTTTAAGCTCAATACCGAGTCCATCAGCTAGAATAATCATAGTAAAGAAGTCTTCATCTGTGCCCTGAGATGGAAATATAAAAGGCCGATTTAAAGCGAGTAACTCTTCGAGCGATTCAATGCCTGAATTTGCTCCAACAACAAGCACCCTCGGTTCAGTAGAGGCTCTTCCGAGATACTCAAATTGAGATATATCAAATTGAACAGCTGGGCTATTTGAGAATTGAGCTAATACAAGGGTAGGTATGCTAGTAAAACCTATAGTCGTACCATCAGGCTCAGCAAACCATACATGATTAGCTCCTCGAATATTTCCACCACCAGTCATGATCCTTATTTGAACATTATTTACTTCAAGATGTTTCTCTAAAAAAGGCTCAATCATTCTTGCGTATCTGGCCATTAATCCACCAGCAGCATTAGGGACTATTAATGTGATAGTCTCATTTTGAAGCGGATTACATAGTGCTACTTTAGGTATGATCAGCAGTAAGAGAAGAGACATTTTAATTAGATAAGTCACTGGTTTTTATAATAACATTTGGAACGGGAAGTCAGGAGAAAGCTGAAGAAAGCGATACAAGATAAGGTATATCATAAACGAAGTGACGACAGAGATGCTGAGCGCCTTTATAACAAGCATCCTCTGCTTTAGAGTTAAGTATAAAAAGATAAACAATCCGCAACCAATCGCAGGACCAATAAATCCAACCATCATTAGCAAGATCCCCAAAGATAAGATTGCATTAATTTCCCTTTTCCCATTTGCTGCATGTTCTTTATCCTCTTTATGAATATCTTGCGTATTGATTATTAATAGTACGCATAGAGCTAAGCTTAACAACGCAAGCGGCATTGGTATCAATCTGGCGTTTGGCCCAAGTTTGAGACTCATTAATAAATATATTAAACAAAAGATCAGCACTAATGCTGTAAAGATAATTTCATTACTCTTAGCTTTCATGGCGTATTTTTTTTCTTTCGGTTTAATGATAAAAAGGTGGTGATAACCAATAAACATAGCATTGCTATTGATACTGGTTTATTGAATATAAATAGACTGCCATCTAGTCCAATTGATATATGAAGATTTCTTTCAATCATATCCGCTAAAACCATTCCAATAACAAAGTTAGCTCTTGAGAAGTTAAATTTATCCATGTAGTAACCTAAAATACCAAATAAAAAGGCGACTGCTACATCTAAAAAATAACCCCTTGTCGCATAGGCACCAAATATACATACGGATAAGACCATAGGGATCATGATATTAGGATTTATGCCCGGTAGCTTGGCGAGCTTAGGAGAAATAATTAGTCCTAATAATGTTGTAAATAAGTTAGCAAAAACAATAATCCAAACCATCACAAAAACCAGATCTAAGTCTGTAGTTAGCATTTGAGGTCCTGGCACGATGCCCATATTAAGAAAGGCAACCAAGAGAATGGCCATACTTTCACCACCTGGAATACCAAAAGCAAGAGTGGGGAGCAAACCGCCACCCTCATTAGCGCCAAGGGTTGCATCTGGAGCAATCACACCCTCAACCGCACCCTTACCAAATTTATCAGGATCTTTTGATGTTTGAACTGCTTGGGCATATGCAGCAATTCCACCTACGCTAGCTCCAATGCCTGGGAGCACTCCAATCCATAAGCCTAGAAGACTAGAGCGAATTACCAACCACCAATGCTTAAAAGCATCCATGCACCCAGTTAAGACTGAGCTATCTTCCTGTCCGGCAACGCGCTCTATAAAAGACCCTTTTTTTATGTAAAGTTTTATCATTTCAGAGATAGCAAACATACCAATCATAGCGATAGGAAAGTAGATCCCATCCATAAGATAAATCGAATCAAACCAGAACCTAGGTGTACCGGTGATCGGGTCCATGCCAATAAATGCAATCATCATTCCAAGACATGTGGCGATAGCTCCTTTAAGCATGGAACCCTCGCTAAAAGTTGCAATGATGGTAAGCCCCCAAAGTGCAAGCACTAGGTATTCGCTAGGGCCAATACTTAGCATGACGGGACGGATAATAGGAATGCTTAAGGCGAGAAAAATTGCTCCAATGATTCCCCCAAGAAGAGCTGCCATGGCAGATGCACCTAGTGCACGACTTGCTTCTCCTTTTTTTGTCATAGGGTGACCATCAAAAACTAAAGCAAGACTTTTTGCAGAGCCAGGCACATTAAAAAGTATGCTTGTAACCGAGCCACCCCAGATAGTTGCGATATGTGCCCCCAACAAGAGAGCGAGCGTAGCCGTAATGTCAAAACCTATGGTGAAGGGTAGCAATAAAGCAATTGCTACAATTCCACCTAAGCCAGGCATTAAACCAATAAAAATCCCATAACATATACCAATTAAGAGCATGAAAAAAATTTCAATAGTTAATACTAAGTTTAATGCAGATAAAGCTGCGCTAAAGATATCCATGCTATTTAGTCAACTGGTTTACCAAGTAAAGTTCTTACATCAGTTTTACAGTTAATCATTTCTTCTGGAAAGATAATTTCAATTGCATCAACAGGGCATATTGATTGGCAGAGCCCACAATACCAGCATTCATCCGGATATTTAATTACGGGCAATGTTTTCCTATCATCTTCCTTTTTGTAGATAAGATCTCCAGGGCATATCCAGTCGCATAAATTACATTTAACACAGACTTCGGCGTTGATTTGAATAGGGTTATGTGTTTTTTTGCTACTCATTTTAATTTCCTCTTTTAAATGCGGTTGAGAGAGGTTTATCGGAATCAAGATATTCTAATTTAGTGCTTTCATCATGCTTGGTTACTAAAATAAATTTCTTCCATTCATCGTTAGATATCGGGTAATCCTCTCTGAAATGGGAAGACCCTGTTCGGGATTCTGTTCTGCCCATGGCTGCGTTTGCCATTATTTCAGCAGATAGACGTATACTTTTGGCTTCATTGACACGCATAAGGCCATGCAGATCATTTGCTTTCATGTTTGGCTCCTCTTTAGCTAACGATGAGAGTGTTTGCATTGCCAGCTCAAGGGACTTGGATGATCGCCTAACGCCAATATAATTACTAACCACCTCTCTCGTTTGGTCTTCAAATGAACGCCAATCCATTCCGGAAGCAGTTAAATGGCTTTGATTTTGTTCCTTAATAGAGTTAATTTCATCAAGATTAAAATCAGGTAGATGTTTTTGAGTATGGGTTTGAAGGTGGGCGCTTACTCCTTCACCAGCAATATGCCCGAGGACTGCAGCACCAGCAATGCCACCACTAACGGATGCACAGTCACCGGCAGCAAATAAATTTTCAACTGAGCTGTGTCCATTAGTATCAACTGCTAATCCACTACCTCTAAAATACACTCCACTTCTTCTAATGCTAAGCTCCGAAATTGAAATTTCTACTGGCTCCTCGCGAAAATTAAGATTTTTTTGCTCATAAAAAGCTGGCATTGTATATCGATCAATTTGGAGTGTGGCTTCCATATGATCGAGTATATTTTCAGGTAGGTGTCGGCAATCAGCATAAATAGGACCATTACCAAGCAGGTATTCATTGATAACTGCATCAGCAATAACTGCTCTTCTAGCATTCTCTCCCTTTTCATCATACTTAAACATAAATCTTTCACCTTGCTTATTAATAAAATGAGCGCCTTCACTGACTAGTGCGTTTAACCCTTGGGCAGAAAAGCCTTTAGGTGTGAGGGTGGTTTCAATAAATTCCATATTTGTGAGAATTGCTCCGGCATCATAGGCCATTCTATGGGAGTCTCCGGTATTGTAAGGGCAATGCCAGCTATCAAATGGCATCCCAGATGCATTTTTTGATAGCCTATTTACTTCTCCTGCAGCCATTACTACTGATTTAGCTTTAATCGCGTACCATTCTCCACTTCTAAAATTAAAGGCAACGGCACCATAGATTCGATTATCTTTCTTTAAGAGCTCGACTCCCATTGTCCGAGTAAGAACCTTACCCTTGAGTTTACGAACCTGTTGCCCAATATGTTTTTTAAATTCAGTGCCATCAAAGTTAATGTGATAGGTGCCTGGCAAGCCGAAGGATCTTAATCTGTAATAGTCGTTATACCTAGGGTCTTTAAAATTAACGCCAAAGGATTCAATTTTTTTTAAAACTCTCGGCATTTGGTGTATAAGCTTGCTAGTGACCTCTAAGTCAACAATGCCATCAGTGAGCTCTGGAACGTGTTTAATTAGGAATTCAGGAGTATCCCACTCTGGACCGGAGTCCATTATGGTTAGGTAGTGGTCGACGCCACACCCGACACTGCCACAATGATCCAGAATTTTTCCTTTTTCTAGAATTGTGACATCAAGATTATTTTCTAATGCTGGTATGGCTGCCATACACCCTGCAACACCACCACCTATAACTAAGACATCAGTTTCAATTTCATGCCAATTCATATTTAATTACTCACTTTATTTTTTGGTTGTATATTTTCAATTAGACTAATAATTTCTTTTTGTGCTTGCAAGGTCTCTGCTCGAATCATGCGCTCTGCTTCGGCGTGATTGCCAGCTTGTATCATATTAAATGCCGCTTGCAGGTTCTCGATGCTAACTTTTGATCGAGTACTGGATCTTTTCGGATGTTTAATACCAAGACTTCTTGTTAATGAAATTTGACTTTCTAAAGATTGTACGATGATCCTTAAGTCTTCATTTTCAGAGCCATCAACTAGGCATGCATAGAAATTATTTTTTGAATCAATGAGGTGATCTGCATCATACTGACGATGAGCAAGTTTAATTTTTTCTAATTTTTTTTCTAGATTTTTTAGTTTTATTTTGGTCAGGGTTTGTGTAAATTGCCTGGCAGCAAGACCCAGCAACGCCATTCGAATCTGATACAGGTTGCTTATGTCGTGTATGCCAAAAGATCGAACCACTGGACCTTTATTTGGGATAACTTTGACAATCCCTTCAGCACTTAAGTGGCTTAAAGCTTCTCGAAGAATGGTTCTTGAGACGCCCATATCTTCTGTTAGTCTTTTTTCAATTAGTTTTTCGCCAGGGGCAAAATAGCCAGTTATGATTGCATCTCTTATATTGGCAATTACCACCTCTTTAAGTGATACCACTTTACCGCTTACATCTAATGCTTTTCTTTTGCTCATATAAAAATTGTAATACAATAATACGATATTAACATTATTAAGTTTCTCAAAAAGGGAGTTCATGTGTCGGAAGATAAAGTAAAAGTTGGTATTGTTGGTCTAGGTCGATGGGCCAAGGTGTTAACTGCGGCTGCAAAAAAATCAGAAAAATTTGAAATCGCTATGGCCTATACACGCTCAGAGGAGAAGCGAAAAGCCTACACAGAAGAATTTGGAATACCAACTGTTGATACCATCGACGAGTTATTGTCTAATCCTGATATTAAGGGCGTGATTTTAACTGTTCCTAATGAGCAGCATTTACCTGTTGCTGAAGCAGTCGCCAAAGCAGGGAAGCATGTGTATACGGAAAAGCCTATAGCTAATACATTAGAGTCAGGACTTTTAATTGAGCAATTAGTAGATAAATATGGTGTCCAGATTATGGTTGGGCATAGCGCTAGATTGCTTCAGGGTGCCCGAATGATGAGGCAGGCAATTGATAGTGGAGAGCTTGGTAAAGTTGCATTTATTGAGGCTAATTTTTCTAATGAGCGCGCACTTGAATTAACGCCTGACACTTGGCGTTGGTATAGGGACAGAGCACCTGGTGGCCCCTTATCTCAGTTAGCAATTCATCAGTTCGATACTATTCATTATATTGGCGGGGAGATTGAAGAGGTTTCTTCTATTGCTTCTAAACTTTCTCCTGTTGGTGCTGAAGTTGATGACCAGTCAATGACTTTGGTGAAATTTAAAGATGGCAAGTTGGCGTATATTGGTTCATGTTGGACTTCTCCAGGTATTTTTTCGCTAAGAGTCTTTGGCCAAAAGGGCTTGATGCATTATGAATTGGATTTTAGTCGCTGGGATGATCCTGATAGGTTGCATGAATCCTCATCTTTATATATTCAGCGAGGAAAGGACGGATATGGCAAAAGAGAAGACTTAGTGATGCCACAAGCTAATATGTTTCTCGATGAGCTTGATATGTTTGCTGAGCTTTGTCTTACGGGGCAACCATGTGAGCTTAGTGCCGGTAGTGCGAATGTAGCGTTAGCAGTTGTGTATGCGGCCTTAAAGTCAGTTTCTAATAATGGCCAATTAGTACCGCTAACACAAGTATTCGACGAGGCTAAAAACAACTATAGGAAATCACCATGAATCAATCACTACCAACAAGAAATTTTATGGATCTTACACAGCCTGAGATCGCCAAACAACTAAAGAAGAATCCATTAGTTGTTCTTCCGGCAGGAAGCACAGAACAACATGGCCCTCACTTGCCTACAGGTACCGATATTTATGCTGCTTATGTTATCTCGCATGCTATCGCTGAGCGTCTTGATGGTTTGGTTCTGCCCGGGGGACCTTTAGGAGTAACCCCAATGCATATGCCTTTTGAAGGCACCATCAGTCTTACGCCAGAGACATATATGAAGGTAGTTGAAGAGACATGTGTCTCAGCAGTGACTCACGGCGCCACGCATTTACTCATTGTTAATTGGCACGAAGGTAATATCCCGTCGCTCTCAATAGCTGCAGATAGATTGCATAGAGAGCATGGTATGTCTGTGTTGACTGTACAGGCATGCTATGTTGCCGCAGAGCTGTATGGTCATGATTGTGGGGGCTTAACACATGGAGGAGAGATAGAGACTTTGGCTATACTGGAATATCAAAAGGACCTAGTGCATTTAGACCGAGTAGATTATTCTTCAGCGCATGAGCCAGGTGCTAAGATGGACAAATTGAGGCGATCTAGATCTTATCAACCGGTGCTTACTGATATACGATCAATATGTCCAACAGGATGGTACGGCAATCCAGAAGCAGCTACAGTCGATAAGGGTAGGAAAATGGTTGCTGATATTGCAGACTCAATTGCGGATGAAGCTATTGAGATATTTAAACAACTTCAAGATGCTCAAGGTGGAACTGCAGAGATTGTCTCATTAAAAAGGGCAGTCTAATGACAGGTCCGGTCGTTAAGGCTCTGGATCAAGGTAAATTATTAGATCTACCGGGAAGGACTTCAAGAGAGTTATTATCATCTCTTGATGGAGCCAATCTTACAATTAGGCATGTGACTATACCGGCGGATCAGGGTGCCAGAGATTTTCATTCTCACGTTGATGCTAATGAGTATATCTATATTGTGTCTGGAAGTGGTGAATTTAAGACCCCAGAAAGTGAGCAATCTATTGGTGTTGATCAATTGATATTTATACCAAAAGGGACGAGTCATTACACAAAGAATACTGGCAAAGAAGATCTAGTGTTACTCTGCATATTTGATTCAGCAAGCTTACATGAACATGGATAAGTAATGTCTAAAGTTATTTGTCTAAGGCCTGAAAAAGATTTCACCGATGTAGGGGTCATTGTTCCTAAGTCCATGGAAGTGCTATATCTAAGTCCCGATGATAAGAACCTAAAAGAAGCACTTAAAGAAGCAGATGCTTTGGTTGTCCCTGCAGTTGGCAAACCAATAGATAGCTCGTTATTGGAAAACTCTAAATGTAAGTTTATTCAAGTTACTGGAGCCGGTGTTGATAGATTAAATAGGGCAGCTATCGAGAAATTAGGTATTGCAGTAGCTAACGTAGCTGGCGGTTCAAATGATACGATCGCTCAATATTGTGTGGGTGCTGCTATAGCTTTATTAAGAGCAATGCCTCTTTCAAGCCAAACCATGCATCATAAAAATTATAATGAGATCCGATCTCAACTGCTTAAGGAGCGACGTCGAGATATTACAGGTCTTAAGGTGGGCATTTTAGGCTTTGGTAATATTGGTAAAGCTGTCGCAAAAGCTTTTGATTTTTTTGGTGCGAAGGTATGTTTTTTTGACCCATTAATAAGCAATAATTATGCAGGAGAAGATTTTCATGCAATCCGTTTGCCTTTTGATCAACTTCTCAAGGATGCAGATATTTTGTCTGTTCATGTGCCATTAATGCCAGAAACTATGAATCTTCTAGATAGTCATAGCTTGGCAAGCATGAAAGATGACGCCGTATTAATTAACCCTTCAAGGGGCGGTATCCTCGATGAGGCTGCCATGGCTGAGCTGCTGCTTAAAAATAAATTTCAAGGCTTGGCAATTGATGTTTATCAGCAAGAACCGCCTGATAGCTCTAACCCTTTATTGTTGTTACCTGATGAGTGTAAGCAAAGAATTATTTTTACCCCTCATATTGCTGGTATTAGCTCTCAGTCATGGGCAAGCCTGTTCAATCTGGCCTGGCAAAATGTAGAACGAGTGATTGTCACTAAAAATGATCCTGAAAACAGAGTATATTAAGTATAAAGATTACTTGAGACCATTGTTATGCTAAAAAAATTAACCTTGCTTTTAACTGTTCTGGCTTCTTTTGTATTGGCATCCTGCTCTAATGAGTCTGAAGAGTATTATTCAGGAAAAACTATCAATATCTATGTGGGTAGAACGCCTGGAAGTGGAGCTGATTTAGCTGTGAGGTTGTTTGCCAGGTATTGGGCAGATTATGTCCCTGGAAATCCTAATATTGTGGTGAGAAACGTGCCTGGGGGCGGGGGAACGCGCGTATGGAATTTTGGTGTAGAAGGCGCTGAGAATAATGGACTAGACATAATGTTCTCTCCAACAGCTGGTATTGAGGCAGTTCTCCAAGAGCCAGGATTAAGAGCTAACTTTTCTGAAATGCCATTTGTTGGTGGTTTGATGAGTCCTAATATGGCCTATATCTCAACACAAAAGGTGAGCCAGCCTGGAGAATTACTTTCGGCTGAAGGTTTAGTTTTTGGAGGGCAAAACCCTATTGCTAGGTTCGATCTTTTGGGCCGATTGGCCTTAGATTCTTTAGGCGTTAACTATAATTATGTGACTGGCTTTCAGGGCGCATCTGACGTGTTAGCTGCAGTAAGAAGAAATGAGGTTGATATTCAAGTGGCTTCACTTGGATTATATCGATTTTCAGTTGAGTCTTTAGTTGAGCAAGGTTTAGCTATACCGTTATGGCATAACCCAGGAACTGACATTAATGGCAATCTCTATGAGCTTGAAGTGGCAAGTGATATACCAAGCTTTGAGGAGTTCTACGAGGAGCTTTATGGTGAATTGCCTTCGGATGAATTTTTTGAGGTGTATAAATGGGTATTGCCTAGGGTTAATGATATTGTTTATGCTGCAATGGTGCCACCAGGTACATCACAAGAACATTTAGGCATTTTAAGAGAAGCCTTTGTAGCTGTGACTAATGACGCAAACTATCAGGCTCAAGAGATCACGATGTATGGATTTAATTTACCAGTAATAAATGTTTCCGAGGGCGAGACAATCATGAGCGGGCTTTATGATGTGCCAGACGATATTCATGAATTCTTAACCGCATACATTGACCAAGTAAGATAAATTTTATGCTTGATGCAGTAATTCAAGGGTTAAGCTTAGCCTTTTCTTTTCCAGCACTTTGGTTCCTATTTTTAGGAATATTTATAGGCTTATGGATTGGAGTGATTCCTGGATTAGGGGGGGCCGTAGCTTTGGCGCTAATGCTACCATTTACATTTAGTATGGATATGATTAGCGCCTTCTCTTTTCTTTTAGGTATGTACGCCATAACTTCTACAGCAGACTCTATACCTGCAATTTTATTTGGTATTCCTGGCACAGTAGCATCACAAGCAACTATTCTTGATGGTCATCCTTTGGCTAAAAATGGGGAGGCCTCAAGAGCTTTTGGAGCGGCTTATGCTGTATCAGGCATCGGAGGGGTCTTAGGTGCTATTTTTTTAGCTTTATCCTTACCCATAATTCAGCCATTTATTTTAGCATTCGGGGTTCCAGAGTTCTTCTTATTATCAGTTCTTGGCTTGACGATGGTTGGAATATTATCTGGAAAGTCATTAGCTAAAGGTATTGCGATGGCATGCTTTGGATTGTTGCTAACCACCATTGGCTACTCAAATGCCACAGGCATACCTCGTTTTTATTTTGGCGTTAATTATCTCTTAGATGGCATTCCAATTATTCCGGTCATGCTTGGATTATTTGCGATACCTGAGCTCATGGAGCTTGCGACATCTAATACCTCTATCTCCAAAAAAAGCTATGAAAAAGGTAATGACTCCCTCTTAAATGGGCTTAAAGATGTAGTCCAGCATAGATGGTTGGTTTTTAGATCAGCTCTTATAGGGACTTATGTTGGGATGCTTCCCGGTTTAGGTGCGGCTATAGTTGATTGGATCGCTTATGGGCATGCAGTGCAAAGTGCTAAAGATAAGACGATGTTTGGTAGGGGTGATATTAGAGGAGTGATAGCACCAGAATGTGCAAATAATGCCCATAAGTCCGGTGCATTAATCCCTACGGTTGCTTTTGGTATCCCTGGAAGTGTTGGAACTGCAATATTGCTAGGGGCATTAATTATGAAGGGCCTAAGGCCTGGTCCAGACATGCTAACAACTCAGCTCCCAGCAACTTTTAGTATGATTTGGAGTATTGTTATTGCTAACGTTATTGCCGCCATTGCGTTGTTCTTTTTTAGCAAAAAAATACAAAAAATTGCCTATTTACCTGGGCATACCGTAGTGCCTGGTGTCATGGTTGTACTTTTAATGGGTGCTTGGATTGGAACGAATTCCATGGGTGACCTTTGGCTCTGTTTAATAATGGGCTTAATTGGTTATCTAATGAAGCAAGGTGGGTGGCCTAGACCCCCATTAATTTTAGCTGTTGTATTGGGCCCCTTGATGGAGGATAACTTTCAATTAACCAATCAGATTTATGGCCCCTATGCATGGATTTTTGAGCGCCCAGTGAGTGCTTTCATTTTTGCTTTAATCGCATTAATTATTTTCTTTTCATTAGTTAAAAGAAAGCCTCATGCAGCTGAACATCCAGATGCTGGTGAAGGGAATGCAAATAATCTTGCTATGTCTATTCCATTTGGACTCTTAGCGCTAACCTTATTTTTAGTTTTATTACCTCAGGCGCTATCCTATGAGCGATTCGCTACGAAAGCCTTTCCAGTTGCGATTTTAATCGTGGCTATTCCACTGACCCTGATAGCATTTATAACAGAGATAAAAGTTGCAATAGAGACAAAGTATGATGCTCATAACATAAAGAATGCGCTACTCGATGCATATTTTTATAAAAGCTTTACGTTTCTTTTTTATATCCTTTTAACTATTTTAGGAGTGTTATTGCTTGGACATGTTTTAGCGATATCTTTATTTGTGCTTATCTATTTAAAAGTTTGGGCTAAATATAAGACGCAGTTTTCTATCATTTATTCGGTGATAGCTGGCTTATTCATATACTCATTTTATGATCGAGTGATGAATGTCCTTTTAATTAATCCTTTTGGCTAGATTTTTTATAGCGCGACAAAATGACATTGGCTTTAATTCTGTAGATAACCGAGAAACTAATTATTTATGAAACGCCTAATCCTAATCTTTAGCTTATGCCTGTGGCATAAGTTAGGTATGCATCACATCTGTTAGTTTTGATTCTGCAATAAATTGAATGATTGAATCTCGAGATTTAAACGTCTTTGGATTGCTTCATTGATATCTCTTGCCCGATAGTATGCTCTCGATAGGATGAGCTCTTCTTCCTCAGATATGCCACGTTCATTTTGCGTCTCATCTATGCAGTCAGCTAAAGTGTCCATTTGCTGTGAGAACTCTAAAATTGCAGATCTTGCAAATTGCATATCTAAAAGATCAGCAATATCGCCATTAGGCATGAGAGGCGAATAAGGAATTATGCAGGAAAACTGCGTATTATCTAATAAATTTTGTAGTGACCTGGTTGACAAATCACCGGCCGTAAATGAAAGTTCAGTATAAAGCGTTTGTGCGTTAGCAAAGTGCTGATCATTTATATTAGCAAACCAAAAGTATTCTTCTAGATAGCGCATTGCCTCTTCCTGATTTTCAAGCATAGCGTAAAGCTGAGCTTTTAATATCATATAAAGGGTGTTGATGTCACCACAGTCTGCTAGGTGTTTATTAAGAAGATCAGCAGCTTGCTGAAATTCAGAATTAAGTACTAGCGCATTAAAATTATTAGTTAGCTCATCATCGCTTAGAATCATAAGATCCAAGTTAATTTCAGATCTTGGAAAAATAGATCTTATAGCAATTGTTGGGCTAGGTACTTCTGATCGAAGAGGTCCATCAGCCCCTGTGGGAAGTGAACCGATTAAATCAACGAGTCCCATTCCTGAAGTGACTGCACCGAAAACTGTATAGCCAGGATTTCTGCGTCTTGGATTTAAGCTACCGTTATTGGATAGATTAACAAAGAATTGAGATGATGCAGAATCAGGGTCATTAGTTCTGGCAGCAGCTATGGTCCCGCGTTCATTAGTGAGGCCATTATCTGTCTCAATTTCAATGGGGGGGTGCTCAAGTCGAGAGCTCAGGTACCTATTATACCCACCGCTTTGGATGACAAAGTTTTCAACGACCCGATGAAAAACAAGACCGGTAAAGAATTCTTCTTTTACATATAAATCGAAGTTGTTTGCATGTCTTGGGGATTCATTAGAATAAATCTCTAGTTCGATAGGTCCAAGATCTGTACACATAAGGTACTCCTCAGCGTTTAGCTCGAGGGATAATTGCATAAATAAAAATGGGATCAATCTAATAGCTTTTATAAGAGGTTTGTTGATAGGCATAGTATAATTTTAACATAAACTTTATATATGCTAATTTGTGATGGCATTTTTTTGCGCCCGTAGCTCAGCTGGATAGAGTCCTTGGCTTCGAACCAAGTGGTCGGGAGTTCGAATCTCTCCGGGCGCGCCATGCTTGCATTTTAATTGCTTAAAAATTTAGCCTAACAATTTCAAAATTTAGTGCGCTTGCAAAAATTATCCATACTAGATAGGGGAGCAATAAGAACATTGCAGTTCTATTTTTTTGGTTTAATTCCACAAGGAGAATTAGCACAGCAATATCTAAAATAAGTATATCTAGGAGCGCGACTATCGGTGCTTGCAATCCAAAAAAAATCGGACTCCATAAAGCGTTTAAGATTAGCTGTAAAAGCCATAAGAAAAACAAGTATTTATAAGTTTCAATTTGTCTCCATAAGAGAAAGCCAACTAATGCAATAAAGAGATAGAGAATGCTCCATATTGGTGCAAAAACATTATTTGCTGGGACCCAAGTAGGCTTATTTAAGCTTTGGTACCACTCACCTGGCGAAAAGATTGTGCCTATCGACCCTATCGCTAGGGTTATAGCCACAAAGATTAGCAAATACGCCCATTTAATTTTCATTATTAGATTGTACGGTAAACATTTATGTTGATATTAAATTACGTTAGACTTAGGCAACGTTAATTTTTGTAGAGGTTTATATGTATTTAAAAAAATTATTAGTTGTAGGTTTCCTGTCAGGACTTGTCTCTGTGGCTGGTGCTCAGGAAATGAGTTTCTTTGGAACAAGCGTCGGATCAGGCGACGGTGGTAATCTTGGTGGGTTAAGTGGTGCTGACGCACACTGCCAAGCATTAGCATTAGCTGCTGGTTCACCAGAAGAGAGTCATTGGCATGCTTACCTTAGTCAAGCTGAGGCTGGTACTACTCCTGCTGCGAATGCTAGGGATCGAATTGGATCAGGCCCTTGGTATAACGCTCAAGGCGTTATCATTGCGTCAAATGTTGACAATCTTCATATGGATTTAAATAACATAAGAAAGCCTACCTCTTTGGATGAAAATGGAAATGTTATTAATGGCGCAGGTGATAGCCCTAATCGTCATGATATATTAACTGGCTCAGATACCCAAGGAAGAGTAGTACGTGGTAATGCAAACTTGACAACATGTGGTAACTGGACGAATAACACTGATGACATGCATACCGTGGTCGGTCACTCAGATCGCTTAGGTGGACCTAATGCATCTTGGAACTCTGTTCATAGTACTAGAGGCTGTAGTCAGCAATCACTGATCTCAACCGGTGGTGATGGATTGTTTTACTGCTTTAGAGTACGTTAAATTAATTTTGATCTAGAAGAGGCCTGCTTTTATAGCAGGCCTTTTTTAGCTAAAAAAATTAAATCTATTCTTCAGTTCGTCGGACGCATTAATAAAATCAATAATGTTTTTAAAAATATCTAGTTCTTTAATGGTGATTTCAGTATCACTCTTAAGGCTAAGGTGAACAAAAATCTTACGGTAAGGGCTCCCAATACTTAAAATATTTCCATTTGCCAACCTTTCTAGAGGTATCCTTTTTAGCGATACGGCATCCCTTATATTTCCTCCAATAACTAACGCGTAATTATCTTCAATTGAAATTAAGATATCGCAATGCGTTCTAGCAGGAATGCCTAAATCAGAAATTCTTTCTTCTAATGCTAGGTACTGAGATCGCCTTGCCCGACAGAGAAGATCGCCAGCATTAAGTGGTTTCTCGCCAACTCTATAGGCACGATAAGCTGATGGTGTATTTTCGCCGTTTAATCGGTCTCTGATGGCTTGATCAATATAATGATGGTGCGCAATTGAGCGGCTAAATTCTTCCTCTGTGAGCCCAAGCTCGCAGATAATCCAGGAGATAAAACTCGCTGACCAAGGAGCATCCCAGTCATAATTATCAATATCAACCAACCAGCTGATATTCTGTTCTTGCACGATCCACGAGCCATCTTTTGTGCTTGCCCAATAACCAGCAATAGAACTTGTTACTCGTTCAGCCGTCTTAGCGTCGAGCCAGTCTCTACCAGCGCCTGCTCGGTTTAATCCTATAGGCTCACTATATTCTTCTGAAAATTCATCAACAAAATTAAAGCCAAAATACGCCCACTCTTGAAGAGCCAGCTCAGATATAGACTGCCTCAAATTAGCAGAAAGTATTTTTCTCTCTCTACACAAGCGAGGAGCAACCGAAAAATTTAGAAAATTATTTTCAACAAATTCCTCAGGTGAGATAGTTTCGCTCGAAAAGTTTGTTAGAGGTCGACGGTCAAGAAATTCATTAGCTTCCTGAGACCAGCAGGCAATCACGGGCCATAACATTACTACTAACGAAACTAGAAATTGTTTAGGCATAATTTGAGGCAGCTGATATTGCACTAGCCAATAGCAATCGCTATTCATCTCCCCAATAGTCTCTGGGAGCTTCAAGTTCAAAACTATCTATTACGGCGTTTGGATCATTATTTCCAGAAAGTGCCCCTGTAATTAAAAAATCAGGGTTAGCGCCTTCACGGGGAGTAAATTTTTGGAAGCCACCGTTATCTACTTCTGCTACGTAAAGATTGCTATCTTCATCAACAGCCAGTCCATGCACACCTCTTAAGCCGCCTGGAAAGTCACCGTAAGTTCCAAAGGCATATAGAAAGTTACCCTCAAGGTCATACTTTAAGATTTTGTTGGTTCTTCTGTCTGCCGCCCAAAGGTATCTATCTGGCGTAATGATAAACATGTGTAGGTTGCCAGGTTGGGGACCGATACTCCATTCATAGAGGTAGTTACCGAATGGGTCAAATACTTGAATTCTTCGATTGCCACGATCATTGACGAAGATATTATTAGTCAATGGGTCAATTGCAACGCCATGAACGTTATTAAAGTAGCCCGGTCTTGTTTCATTTGGAGGGGTTCCTGCTTCACCCCAGGAAGTTAGGTAATTTCCCTCAGCATCGAATTTGACTACTCTGGTTCCATTATAACCATCAGCAACAACAAAACTACCGTCAGACATAAAAGCTAAAAAGGTTGGACGATTGAAATGTGTTTCATCTGCACCCGGCTCTCCATAAGTTCCAATTGTTTGCACAAGTGTAGAACCATCATTTGTAAATTTGTGGATCACATGTTTATGGTCATCTACAACCCAAACATGTTTATCTGGATCATTTGGATTGATGATCACATGATGCGGCCTCTGAAGCATTGAGTCCCATTGTGTCCAAGCATCGACTAGGACGCCCTCACTATTAAAAATTAATATGCAGTGTTCCCATCTAGCATCAACACCTAATCTGCCACCACGTGCGATCCAGTCAGTAATGCCTCTCTCGGCTATGCCAGTTGTACCTCCGTTTGCGGGAAGTGCAGCTCTGGTTGCGTTACGCCAAGGTCCAGTAGGGTAGGAAAGACTAGGGCCTATTTCTGGGAGAAGCGTAAACGGAGGCGCCTCAATGGCAGGTATTTCACCCCGTTGAAGTGCAAAAATACGATCGGAGCTTTCTGCAAAAATACTTTGGCCAGCACCAAACGTCCAGTCTTCGTGTCCCTCTAGTTCCGTTATATCCAAAGGCCAATTAGGGTCAGCATTATATGCCCCAAAAATATCTTGATTGCCTTTATCAGACGGCACAGCCGCCATTGAATCAGTGGTATTCTGGGCATGAACAGGGCCGAGCTGAATAAATATGACAATAGAACCTAACAAAACAAGATGAATTTTTTTCATTTTCTCCCCTAATTGCTTAATATGATGTTTTAAGTATAAAAAAATATGCATTTTTTCTCTACAAAGATTTTATATATCGCTTACGCGATCAGTTTAGTTAGCGTTTTATTCGTAAATGTTAGTTATGCTCAAGAGATTACTGATGAAAATCTTATATTTTTAAGAGAAATTCCACATTCAGAGGAGGCGTTCACTCAGGGGTTAGAGGTTGATGATTTAGGTATGCTTATTGAAAGTACGGGGCAGTATGGCAGGTCATCCCTTCGAAAGGTTAATTCACTCACAGGGGCGATTGAAATAATACGACCGATCCAGCCAACTTTTTTTGCAGAAGGCTTAACAAGAATTAATGGAAAGATATTTTTAGCCACTTGGCGAAATGGATTAATCCTTGAATTTGACGAAAGTTCTTACAACCTTGAAAGCTCTCTTCGATTTGATGGGGAGGGTTGGGGGCTTACAAATAATGGTGTTGAAATTATATTAAGTGATGGAAGTGATGTTCTTAAGTTTTATAATCCTGACGGCATGAGGTTGGTCCGTTCAATAAGCGTTCGTGAACAAGGACAGACCATTGGAAATGTCAATGAGCTAGAATATATAAATGGCGAGATTTGGGCAAATTTATGGCATGAAGATGATGTGATTCGTATTGATCCAGATACAGGCAATGTGATTCAAAGATTTCGACCAAGTAAACTGCTCCCAAGAAATTTAAGGAGCAGCGAAGCAGTATTTAATGGCATAGCCTATGACTCTAGGCAAAAGCTAATCTACCTTACGGGTAAATATTGGCCGAGTTACTATATATATCAACTAGTTCAATGAGCTTAGCTGCAGGGGATTGCATCAACTGGTAGTGAACGAGAAGCATATATCTCTTCGCAACCATCAACCTTCACTATTCGTGCTCTTTCAGTAAGATTAATGAATGGCTCGCCACTTTTAAGCAGACGACCAGTAACATAAATTTCATCACCAGCGAGTAATGTTTCACGAGTCCATCCGTAACGGCCGGTTAGGTTATTAGGACCGCCAAGTTCGGCTTGCCAGGTCTCTATCGCTCCACCCTCTTCTTGGAGATTTAGAATAATCAAAGAATGGGGATTGACTAGTTGAAGTGCGATTACTGTTCCATGGATAGTAGTAGTCTCCTCTTCAAATCTACCGGCATCACCATGGTGAGACCATAGGAGATGACCAGAGGTAATCAATGCAGTAAATAGTAATCCTTTTGATATTAGTTTCATTAAGTTCTCCAATAACATATATATATTGTAAATCATACAGCGATAAAATTTTAGTTTTTCCACTCTATTTCACTCTCTTTTCTTTAATTGCAAATAAAACATAGAGAATAAGGGATAGAAAGGTGCCAAAAAAAATAAATTGTTTAGGCTTTTCTAGGTATAAGTCAGGGAATAGATGCCCGCTCACCATTGGTATCCCCGGTATGTCATTCTTCCCTTCACCCACATTTATCTGCGATCTCATACCTAGCTCTGCGTGTCTAGATAAGTCGCAATGGATAAGATAGGTTTCATTATCAGGAGGGACGATAAGGGTTCCAATCACACTAGAACCACCATTAGCCTCTAGGTGAAACATGCCTTGGGGGTATAAGTACCTTGGTAATCCATGAATCATGAGTTGGTGCCTAATTTGGTCTTCATTCTCAAAAGTAATTTCTACTTTGCTGCATGGTTTTACATTGAGTTCAGTAACGTTATATCCAAATTGATCATGTTGATTTGATATGTAGTTCACACCTGCTTTGATTGTGTAGAATCTTAGTTCACTAATTTCATTACAACCATTTGGGAGGATATCTATGTTTTGATTCATGACTAATGTAGTTTCAGTCATTATCATTGGCATTAAATGATTATTATGATCCATCATCATTTGAGACATAAGAAGATTAGGAAATAGAAGGACAGTTATTGCCTGTTTAATTTTTTTTAATATGAGCATAAATAAAAGATTGAATTTTAGAGATCATGATAATAATCGCAATTGTTAAAGCAGACCCCAATACAAATAACCTAAAAGCAAGGAAGATATTCTTGTTAGGCGTGCTTGCTAAGTTAGGCGCATATTCGGCCCATAGATTAATTTTGCGCTCATAGTAATCTGCGGAAAAAAATTGTCCCCAATTCATGCCAAATAGCATCGGCCAACCCTCTGAGGTCATATATTCATCATAAACGAGCGCAGAGATGTGACCGCCTGGGCCGATACCGTTATTTGTAATAGCTTGATTTTTGTGATCATGGTATAGCCATACACCAGAGCCGTTAGAATGGTTACCGTCATTACTGGTATTTAAAGTAAGGTCAATTCTCTGGGCAGTATCTATTGAAAAAACATCTCGAGCATAAGCTGAAGTGGCTGAAAGCTGGACACCATCAAGGTGGGTGAGCAATGGTCGGTGTCCATGAATATGGAATGCAACAGGATTGATCCCACCGTTTGCAATCCTTAATTTTATTTCTTCATTTTCACTTACCACTATGAGTGAGTCCCTAAAGGTGTATGGGAATGATAGACCATTTAATGTGAAGTAATTAGGTATGGCCTCGGTCATATTAAAAGACTGGTTCATTTTTTGGGCGATCAGTCTGGGGTCATTAAATTCTTGGATGGTATTATTTAGGTCGCTATCTAAATCGAGATAATGAAGGTCATATTCTTGGTCAAAGCTTGAGAGAATGTCTTGAGAGGGTGCTCTGACCTGACCCGCACCTACGTTGAGTGTTTGTAAATAATTGTTAGGCTTATTAGGTTCAACAATAAATAAACCCTGAAGCCCCATCATGATGTGAATTTGTGGCTGGACATGACAATGATAGAGACCAAAGCCGGTGACCCTCGGATTAATTTCATAGGTTTTGCTTTGTCCAGGCATTACAGGGAGTTCTGAAATTATGGGCACACCATCATTGCCCTCCCCATCGCTATTTACATATGGATGGTCAATACCATGCAAATGAATAGTGTGGGGCATGGTATGGCTATTTTCTAAGGTTAAGAAGACTTGATCTCCTTGCTCTATACGAATGGGGGGCGAGGGTAGCCTTAACATATCGCGCGCGATATTAGATTCAAAGCTGATTGAAGCCATTCCAGTAAGCTTAGGCGCAAATACCCAGAATCCTGGATTAATACCAGGCGCAATTTCATAGCCGAGTGATTCTTCTTGGCTGTCAGGCGAGTAACCATTTAGTTCAACTACTTCGAGTCTTATATGTATAACATCTGGATCACCATCATCATCAAGATCTTCTTCTTTGGTTACGGCATCTCTTGTAAGGCCGCTTTGCATTAAGGTGTTCATTGATACGTTGTTTGTACCTCTGACAAAAGCAGCAACTGCATAGGGGTTATCAGCTGTACATGTTTTGGCTTCCATTATTTCAATCCCTTCAATATTATTTCTAGCTCTCCAGCCTGAAAAATCTTCTGGACATGCTTGGTTTATATCGAGGTCAATAATCGGCATTTCAACAGCATTAAGCTCAGTGTATGCAGGTGGACCAAACCATGAATATAATTGGGCTTGTATTGACATTGGATACCAGCTCCTAGGGAAGCTAATCAATGCGATCAGTAGTGCAACCCCTAGACTTATCCATGAGTATTTTTGTAGCTTATCAATCATGTGAATTGTTTCTTTTTTGGAGTCGGCAATAAGTAATTTGTAGACAGATCGCTAATAATAGAAAGAGCATTAGGTAATTATAATCTTTGCCTACTTCAAAAGGGAAAATTGTTGCATAGATTTTTCCAGTTTCTGGGTTAAGTACCTTAACAATTCCGACATACCAGCCCTTTTCATCAAAACTGTGATTGATTATAAGGTTAGATGCATTAGTGGCTTTTGAATTACGATAAAAAACCGTTGCTGCATCAATATTATCAATTGCTTCGACATCCTCCATCTTAGTAAATGCTCCAAGATTATTTTGGTCTCTGATAATGCGAAATTCGATGGGCATACTTGAAAGGGCGTTATGAGTGTAATCAAGAATGAATATAGAGGCTGCGGCATCAGGTATGGCCTCGCAAAATTCTTCATTATTACGGGTTTCAGGTTGGTAGATTGTGAAATGAGCGGTTAGAAAACCCATTTTAATTAAGCATATATCGTCTTCTAGGACAACACCGCCATGTGAATAAAGATAGGCAGGACTAAGTAATAAAGCTTGAATTAAGATAATCTTAAGCATTGTTGTATTTTACAATATGTTGGCCATCATGGTAGTCAACATTTTTATGGTCTTTTTGGGATTGAATTTATAACTAGCTAGATAGGATAATGGTTCTGTGAAATTAATTTTTTCTTTTTATGTTTTTTTGTTTCCCATCGCTTTGCTTTCGCAGCCAACTTTCGGTGATGACACAGGGTCTTATGCGCTTGATAGCGAGTGCGATGATCCTCGCTTCCAGGGTCAGGGCATGGCAGAAGTATTAGTATTTAGTGATTTATATAGAGATGCATCGGACTGTTCGTCATTATTTAATGCTGGTCATATTGCTTTAAGAAGCGATATTGATTTCGGTGATGACACAGGGCCTCATGCGCTTGATAGCGAGTGCGATGATCCTCGCTTCCAGGGTCAGGGCATGGCAGCCGTTCCCCAAGAAAATAGTTTAGGTCGGGATGCTACAGATTGTAGGTTTCTATTTAATCAAATCAGGATTACCTTTCGGTTTTTGGAATGATTGATCTAATAATAAGCCTAATCGTTTTCCAGGGTTCGGCCGTTATAGTCGATATACCTTCAGAGCACGCAGTTGATGAAGCAAGCCTTGAGTGGAATGAACAAAGATATGAATTTGAAAAGTTAGATAATGATACGTTAACAGTTTTGATAGGTGTTGATCTTGATCAATCACCTAGCCTATATACGATTCCTATTGATTTAATTCAGGGATCAAATCATGCTCAGGCTACTTTATTGCTAGAGGTAAAAAAAGAAAATTTTCCAACAACTGAGCTCACTGTTGAGCCACAGTATGTTCAGCTTTCACCAGAAAATTTAGCGCGAGCAAATGAAGAATCTAGAGAAATAAGTGCGCATTATGCGCTTAATAGTGAGCAATCAGGATGGACAAGCTCTTTTATTGTTCCGTTAAGTGATGCTAGTGAGGGAAGCAACTTTGGGCACCGACGTATATTTAATGGTGAGCCGAGGGCGCCTCATTCAGGAGCGGATCTAGCAGCTCAATCAGGAACACCAGTATTTGCGTCAAATAGTGGTGTGGTAATACTAGCTAAAAATCTTTTTTTTAGTGGCAATGCAATATTTTTAGATCATGGTTCGGGCATATTTACTACCTACCTTCATCTGTCAGAAATACTTATAGAGGAGAGTGCTTTTGTAGAACAAGGCGAGCTAATTGGTAAAGTAGGAGCTACCGGAAGAGTGACTGGTCCGCATCTACATTGGGGTGCGAGGATAAAGAACACGCGGATTGATCCCTTTAGTTTAGTGGCTACCCACTAGTTATGATTAACCTTAAAAATTTTTATGCTGAGCCCCCTAGTTCAGTTTGTTTGCTTCGGTTATCTGCTCTTGGTGATATTTGCAATGTCTTACCAGTAGTTAGGGCTATTCAGGAATGTTGGCCAAATACAACTCTATCATGGGTCATTGGAAAGGAAGCTTATCCATTAGTTGAAATGGAAAGTGGTATTGATTTTATTGTTCTTGATAAATCTCAATCAGTTTTTGATCATCGCAAAAGGCTAGTCGGCCAATCGTTTGACATTTTGTTAAACCTCCACCCAACAATGCGTGCCAATCTAATTAGTTATTTTATAAAGGCTAAAATTAAACTTGGGTTTGATCGAAAGAGATCAAAAGACTTTCATCATTTTTTCTGTACTCATCAGATTCCTTATACAGAAAAGGAGCATGTTGTTGATGGTTTTCTTAGCTTTTTAAAAACTTTAGGCTTTCCGGCTATTGCTCCACGTTGGGACTTGTTATTGGTAAAAAATAAATCAATTATTAATTATTTAAGCCAGGAAAAGTTAAATGTAATGATTAGTCCGTGCTCAAGTGAGCGCTTGCATAATTTTCGTAATTGGTCAGTAGAAAATTATATAGACTTAATAAAGGCATTACAGGATAAGCATCAAGCGCACATAGTTCTTACTGGGGGAAATTCTGCTACTGATCAGTGCTACTCAGAGTTATTAGAGAAGAGCAATTTAAGTATTACCAATCTTATAGGGAAAACTACAATACATGAACTTACAAGTATTATTGCTGAGTCTGATTTGGTGGTATGTCCGGATTCAGGTCCTACTCATATAGCGAATGCTTTAAATACACCGGTGGTGACTTTATTTGCCACTTCCAATAAAGCAAGAACTGGCCCATATCGTTTTTTAGATCATTGTGCAGATCAGTATGAGAATAATCTAAAAGCATACTTAAATAAATCAATCGATGAAGTAAGGTGGGGTGCACGCATTAGGGTAGCTGATGCAATGGATTCTATTGTTGTGTCTGAGGTGTTAGAAAAAATTGATATACTGATCAGAGAAAAAAGTTAATGCTTGCTTAATTAATGGGGGGGTTTATGAATTTTAGAATAGTTTTCTTTCTTTATGTGTAGTGTGTTTCTTCTATGGTTGTCAACAACAACCAATAAGCAATGATAGAGAGTGGGTGTTTGGTGACAGTGGAAGTGGTCAGCCTCATTTTTCAAGACTGGATAATGACCAGATAATACTTAATTGGATGCAGCCTAATGAGGAATCTATGGAGCTGATGTTTAGCATCATTAATCCGGATTTATCTTGGACTGAACCTTTACCTATAGCTCGTGGAGACGATTGGTTTGTTAATTGGGCTGACTTCCCTGCTGTAGTTCAGGTCGCTGATGAAGCTTTGGTAAGTCATTGGCTTGTTTATCAAGAGGATTTTAGTGGTTATGACATCATGTTATCCATTTCTAATGACTTAGGGGAGACTTGGTCTAATCCTCAGCTTTTAAATAGTGATGGTCTTCCAGCTGAACATGGTTTTGTGGAGACTTTTCCTGAATTGAACGGGTTTGGGATGGTGTGGCTTGATGGAAGAGATTATGTTGCCGATCAGTTTGATGATGAGATTGCCGGTACCATGCTAAGGTATGCCTCGTTTAGCCCTACTGGAGAAAGAATTGATGAGGTTATACTTGATCAGCTGGTTTGTGATTGTTGTCAGCCTGATGTAGCACAAGCCAACGGGATGACTTACATTGTTTATCGAGACCGCACCATAGATGAGATTCGAGATATTACGATGCTGGTGCATAGTAAAGATGAAGGCTGGAAAGAATCTGTTAGCTTACCCGCTGATCGTTGGGAGATTAATGGTTGTCCTGTTAATGGCCCTGCATTAGCTGCCAATGCAGAGGGTATAGGAGTTATATGGTTTAGCGCAAGGGACCAGGAACCTCAGGTTCAATTTGCATTTAAAGCGCATAACACAGATTTATTTTTGAGCCGCACTGTTCTTGAAGACTTTGTTCCATGGGGGTACGTTGATATTGTGTTTGATGAGTTGCATGATCAATTTATATTAAGTTGGCTAAGGGATAGCGAAAATGGACTGCAGTTGGTCACAAGATCCGTTGATAAATTTGGAACTCTTAAGAACGAGGTGATTATTTTTGAAAGTCAGATATCCTACCCATTAGATTTCCCGAAAATAGAGATTGTTGGAAATTATTTGCTAGCCTCTTGGACAGACTTTACTGATGGCATGAAGCTAAAAGTCAAAGGAGTGGAGTTAACAAAGTTCAATTAACCTACCTCTGTGGAATACCATGTTTTTATTTTAGTCTTAGTTGCTGCACTAATACATGCAATATGGAATTCTTGGTTAAAGCAAAGTGTTGATCGTCTAACATCGATGGCGCTAATGGGAATGGGATGGATGCTATTCTCTTTACCATGGGTTTTTTATCTTCCGTTGCCAACCAGAGCATCATGGAGTTATCTCCTTTTTTCGACATTAGCACATGTTGTTTATTCGTTATTTCTTGTTACTGCATATAAAAAGGTAGATTTAAGTGTAGCCTACCCTTTATTTAGAGGGTCGGCACCACTACTAATTACGCTAAGTTCCTGGATACTGCTTAATGAGGCACTGAGCTTTGTGGAAGTGATATCTATTTTATTAATTACCGTGGGCATCTTTTTTATTAGTTATCAGCCGAAAGTATTTATGGGGAAAATATTAAGTTTTGGCATATTAGGGGGCGCTTTAATTGCGATCTATACAATTTTAGATGGGCAGGGCGCAAGAATTAATGAGAGCTCTCAAAGTTATGCAGCTTGGCTTTTTATTTTTTCAGGCATGCCATTATTTTTTATTGGTTTAGCTCAACCTAATAAGGCTATGCAGGCTTTAAGTTTAAGGGAGTTGGTAACTGGAGTTTTGTTAGGTATTTTATCCTGCATTGCTTTTTGTATTATTGTATGGGCCCTTACTCAGTCACCTATGGGCCTTGTATCTGCCTTGAGAGAAACGAGTGTTTTAATGGTTGCCATATTTAGTGCAGTTCATTTAAAGGAGAAGGTAAAATGGCCAGGCATTTTTTTGATTATCTCTGGTTTAATTCTTATGAGGCTTTAGTTAGTTAACTGGAAGTGGTGTGCCATTCTTGCAAAGCATGGAACTAATATAAGCGTGACTAGCATTGAGAAGAGCACGCCAAAGCCTAAAGATATAGCCATTGGCACGATGAAGGCTGTACTTGGATCTACCAAAAGCATAAGCGGCAGTAGGCCAACAAATGTGGTTAGCGAGGTTAGAATGATAGGCCTAAATCTGACACTACCTGCATCTATAATTGCTTCATCGATAGTATGACCTTCAGTAAGTTTTCTATTGATCCAGTCAACAAAAATTAGACTAGAGTTTACCACTACACCACACAGTGCAATCATGCCAAATATAGAAGTAATGATAATAGGCTGCCCCATAATGAGGTGACCTAAGATTGAGCCAATGACGGAAAAAGGAATAATTGACATAATAATCAAAGGCTGCAGATAAGACTTAAGTGGAATAGCTAGCAGTGCATAGATAATTAAAAGCGCTAATGGGAAAAGCGCAAATAAACCACCAAAGGATATCGCACGTTCCTCGAATTCACCTGAAAAAGTGAACTCAATGTCTGGGTACTCTTGTTCGAGTCTGGGAATCACACTTGTTCTTAGTTGGCCAATAATAGTTTCAGGGGCTACTTGATTTCTATCAACATCAGCGCTGACTGTAATAGTTCTTTGCCGATCTATTCTTACAATCGTTGCGTAACCTGTGCCGATTGTATAGTCAGCGACAGTACTAAATGGAACCTCAAGGTTAGCAGGGGTTCTAATCATCATATTTTCAAGATCGCCAATGCTGGCTCTTTCATTTTCTGGATATTTCACCATAATTCGAACGTCTTCGGTTCCCCGTTGTACTCGTTGAGCTTGTATTCCGTAAAAAGAGGCCCTCACTTGTTGAGCCATATCTAGCGGGGTAAGGCCTAGATTATAGGCATTACGATTTAAATTTAATTTAATTTCCTGTTTGCCAGTCCTAAAAGAATCTGAGATATCATAGACAGAATCATAGCTTGCAAGTTCAGCGCGAAGTCTTGCTGCAACCTCGGCTAATTTATCAATATCCCTACCTCTTAGATCCAATGATATTGCATTTCCAGCTGCTACTTGACTGGCAGAAAAGGTTAATTCAACGTTATCTGGAATGGGTGGAGTAAGTTGCCGCCAAAGGTTAGCTATTTCTGTTGAACTGATTCCTTCACGTTGATTGACAGGAGGCAAGTACAGCACAATTTCAGCGAGGTGGCTTTGCGGAGGACTAAAATTCCCTCCTAATGTTTGGCCAATGGAGCTAAATGTCCCTTCTATTAAATTTGGTTGGTCGGGGTATAAGCTTAGAAGCTGGTCTTGTAATTCAAGAGCAGCCCGTTCAATAGTCTCAGCTGCGTCGGCAGTTTGTGATACATGAATTCCTTCGGGCATAGCAAGTCTAGCAGACACCGTATCACCCTCGATATTTGGAAAAAATTGAAAGCTAATACGTCCGCTGGAAACAAATGAAAAAGCAATCATTAAAATAGCAATAGCAATAGCAAGGACATTTCTTCGTAACGGAAGTATTTTTTTTAGGGTGTTAGAGTAGTGAACAAAAGCGGTACGATCTAATAATTCTCTTAAGTAATTCTTTAGTAAAATAAGTTTATTTGTGGATTTATTTTTTTGACTTTCTCCTAGCTGATAATTTTTTCTTCTATGAGCTAAATGGCCTGGCAGTATTGCTAGCACCTCTATCAGCGAGAAAAATAAACTAATTACTACCACTTTACCGATAATCGAGAAGAATTCTCCTACTCTACCAGGCGTAAAGATTAGAGGCATAAATGCAGCCATAGTTGTTAATACACCGAAGACAACCGGCTTAAATACCTCATAGGTACCATCAATCGCAGCTTGAACTCTAGATTTTCCTTGGAGCTCATGTGCATATACTCTTTCACCAACCACAATGGCATCATCAACAATAATTCCAAGAACCAAAATAAAGGCTACAACGGTTAAAGTGTTAATGGAAAAGCCGAAAAGAGGAAACATTCCAACAGAACCAAGCATGGCAATAGGTATACCTATTGCTACCCACACGGCGAGCCTAAAGTTAAACGGTATGCCCAATAAGATTAGTACCAATATCAATCCTGAGGCAGCAGAATTTATTAGATTTTCAATTCTAGCGGATAAGCCGTCGGAAATGTCAGTGGCAATTTCAATTCCTATTCCATCGGGTATATAGCTAAGATTACCAGAAAGGTAATTGTCAATTTGTTCTTTGATGGTTGCTAGATCTTCATTTGCAGTTTGTTGAACTCGCACAATAACAGCAGGCAGTCCATTGTATCTTGCTACAGTGTCACCTTCTTCAAACCCATCGATAACCCTTCCAAGATCTGAGATGGTGATGATTGACCCATCTGGCGAAGTCAGTACGGGAATATCCTCTAATTCTAATGCGAGGTAGGCTTGATTCTGGGTTCTTAAAAGGATTTCACCTTGCAGTGTTCTTAATGCGCCACTCGGTAAATCAAATGAACTTCTTCTTATTGCATCAGCCACTTGACTTAAAGATATGCCGTATTCACGAAGGATTTGCTCCGAGATTTCAACAGAAATCATATCCGGCTTAGTATAGAGTACTTGTGCCTGTGAGATGCCTTCCAGTGCGACCAGGTCATCACGCATGACTAGCCCCAGTTCCTTTAAAGGTTTTTCAGAAGCATTACCAAAGATGGCAATATCTAAAACAAAGTTGGTTATCCTTAAGTAATTAACAATTGGTCTTTCCGTTTCAGTAGGAAAGGTACTAATTGAGTCAATAAGTGTTTTTACCTCATTAGTGACTTCTAACTCATTTGACCTGGCATCAATTTCGATTAGTACGCTGCAACTACCCTCCCGGGCCCTAGCGGTCATTTTGAATATACCATCCGTACCGTCTAATGTTTCTTCTATTCTCATGCAGACGCCACGTTCAGCATCTTCAGGGGCTGCTCCTAAATATGGCACTGACACTAAGATTAGCCCTACATCAAATGTAGGAAATTCCTCTTCTCTAAGCGTGTTGAGTGACAATATGCCTGCCGTAATTAGAACCATCATCAATAGGTTTGATGCAACAGTGTTGTTAACAAACCAAGCAATTATCTTTTTCATCGTTATTCAGTAACGGGGTTTACAGAAGTTCCCTCAACTAAGAGGCTTGTCGAGGATAAAATAATTTTTATATTTTTTAGAGTCTCGGCATCAATATAGATATCATCTCCATAAACCCTATAAATAGATGGCGCTTCATAGACAAGGCGATTTTCTATGTCGACTGTCGAGACAGTTCCGTCTGCCCTAAGTGCGCTTCGATTGATTTTAATTAAACTAGGTATAATTAAACCTTGAATTTCTGCATTTAAAAAAAGGCCAACTGGCGGTAAGCTATAGAGACCATTTTCAATATTTTCCTCTATTCTTCCAAGCAGGTAGGTCATCTGAGATCTAGCGTCTAGTTCAGCCTCAGAGCTATTTAAATGTGCTACCCACTCATAAGAAGTACCAGCATAATTGCCATAGATCTTGATAGCCCTAGTTTGATCCTCTGAAGCGCTGTTATCAAAAATGTAGCCTAGCTGTTCACTAGGGACTGGCAATCTAATTTGTAAAGAGTTATTTGAGTAGATTGTTGCAAGTAAAGTCCCACGATTAACAAATTGACCTAAATCTATTTCCTCGGAAATGATGGTGCCAATAAAAGGGGCATAGATTAATGTACGATTTAAGTCTCTTTTGGCGCGCTCTAGGTTTGCTCCGGCTAATCTTAGCGAGCGAATTTTTTGATCTAGCTCGGCCATACTAGCTAAATCATCAATAGCTAGACTTTGTGACCTTGACTGTTCAGCAAATGCAAAGTCATATTCAGCTTGAGCTCTTTGAAGGGCATCTAAATAATCATTTTTATCAATTTCAATTAGCAACTCGTCTACCTCAAAGCGCCCTCCTGCAATTAGGTTTTCCGAGAGGTTAGTTATCATGCCTGAAACTTCAGAAATAATACGGCTTTGTATTAATGGGGATACCGTACCTTGAGAAGCTACAACCATTTGATATGACTGGGGATAGGTATTAATAGCTCTTAATGTTATTGGGGGTACTTCTCTTGCACCCCTGTCAACCGTGACATCACAATAGTTGAGACCAAAGCTGATAGCACCAGCTAAAGCAAGAATTAAAAAAGGAAACATTTTTTTTCTTGTTACTGACATATAATATTAGTGCTGGTTAATGTACGAATAAATTGCATTATATTGTATCACCATATTTTGATCTTAATTTGGAAGTCTAACTTATGATAGTTATTAATAAAGTTAAAGATGTATTGCTGATTCTTTTAGTTGCAATGACTTTTTTTGGAGTCAATGCTTTAAGAGCTCAACCTAGTGTCGATCCATTGCAACCAACCGTGATGATTACTGGCTCGAATCGAGGTATTGGCTTTGAACTAGTGAAGGTTTTTCATGCAAATAATTGGAACGTGGTTGCTACAGCTAGGAGCCCTAATACTTCAGAGGAATTAAATAATTTTGCTTTAAGTAATAACTATATTGTTATCGAACAGTTAGACGTTACCAGCCAATCAGATATCGATCAGCTCAGTGAAAAATATATGAATGTGCCTATAGATATTCTTATTAATAACGCTGGCATTTATGGCTCTCGCGAAGGTCAAATCTGGGGTCAAATGGATCCAGAGCTATTTGATGATGTTATGCATGTTAATGTCTTAGCTCCTTTAAAAATTACAGAGGCTTTTATTGATAGCCTTCTTTTAGGTGATCATAAAAAAGTGGTTTCAATTACAAGTGGGGCTGGCTCTGTTAGTATTCCTCAAGTCTCTAACGGCGGTATTTATTACAGCATAAGCAAAACAGCACTTAATATGGCGATGAGGAAGATGGCCGCTGAGCCAGGCAATCAAGGTATTACTTTCGCATTGGTGGCTCCAGGGCTAACTGATACGGCTATGCTAAGAGTAGCGCGACCTGGCTTGCTTGGTCGAGCGCACTCTCCGGCGGTAAGTGCTAGCGGTATTTTCGAGGTGATTCTTAATGTTGGTGCAGATTATAATGGGTTACCATTAAATTATGATGGCTCAGTGATAGCTTGGTAGGTTTGTATTATGTCAAAAGTAAAATTTATCTCTGCTGAGGGAGAACAAGACGTTAGCTTTGAGAGTGGCTACAGTCTAATGGAACTTGCGAAATTAAATGATATTGAAGGGGTAGAGGCAATTTGTGGTGGCGCCTGCTCCTGTGCTACCTGTCATGTCTATGTTGATAAGGAATGGCTAGCTAAAATACCGGAGATGGATGTGTTAGAAGATGCCATGCTTGATACTACGTCTTGCAGGCAAGACAACTCTAGGCTTTCTTGTCAAATAAGGCTAGACGATTCACTGGATGGTTTAATTGTTGAGGTAGCTGAGTCCTATTGATTACAGCACACCGAGTGCCCTTGGTAATGCCAAAGAGAACCAAGGAATATAGGTAATCAATCCAAGCACAAATAGCAGAACTATTAACCAAGGCAGTGAAGCCTTAATTACTTGCTCTAGGCTCATTTGAGCTACACTTGATGTGACAAATAGGTTTAGCCCCACGGGTGGTGAGACAAGTCCAATTTGCATATTTAAAACCATAATAATACCCAAATGGATCGGATCTATGCCTAATTCAGTAGCTATGGGTAAAACCAATGGTGTGATAACTAACACTACCGAGGTTGGTTCCATAAAATTACCCCAGATCAATAAAAGAATATTCATAGCAATAAGAAATCCCCATGCTGGCAGTCCTAATCCAACAATCCATTCTGCTGCTTGCTGGGGTATTTGCTCCGTCGTTAATACGAATTTAAATAAATAAGCATTCGCTATGATAAACATAAGCATGGCGGTAATTTTTGCACTTTCCAATAACACCCCTTTTACTTGACTCATTTTTAAGTCTCTGTAATAGAAAGTGGAAATTAAGAAAGCGTAAACTGCCGCAACTGCTGCAGCCTCGGTTGGCGAAAAAAGGCCTGAGTAAATTCCACCTAAAATAATGACAAGTGTAAAAAGTCCGGGAAATGCTTCAAAACAAAGACGCAGCGTTTCTTTAAATGGCACGACTTTATATCTTGGAAGATCCTGTATATATGCAATAACTGCAATGACAATCATTAGGACGATGGTCAACAGTATGCCTGGCACGATACCTGCCATAAAGAGATTACCAATTGAAGTTTCACTGACAGCACCATAGATCACCATCACAAGTGAGGGGGGGATTAATATACCTAAGGTTCCTGCATTACATATAACGCCCGCAGCAAAATCTTTGCGGTAGCCAGAACTAACCATTCCAGTAATCATGACGCTTCCTACAGCGATAACTGTTGCAGGTGCTGAGCCTGATACTGCAGAAAAAAGAGCGCAAGCTAGAAGTGCTGCCATTGCAAGACCACCTCTAAACCTGCCAACTAGCGCGTTAGCAAGGTTAATAAGCCTATGTGCAACGCCACCTGTAGTCATAAAATTAGCAGCTAAGACAAAAAAGGGTAGGGCTAATAGCGGGACAATCTCCATCGTATGATAGAACCCAGTTGCCAACGAATTGATCTGTTGATTCGTAAAGCTAAGAAGAATGATGATACTGGATAAGCCAAGAGAGATAGCAATTGGAACTCTTAGCGCAATTAAAATTAGTAGTACAAAAATTAAAACAAGAGCGCTCATTTATTTAACCATCATCCAATAGTTCGTTTTCTTTTTTATGATTATGGCTGGCCAGTGATTGAAGGTCTCCCTTTATAAGCTGTATGCCAATTTCTGTAAATCGATATCCAAGAAGAATAAAACCAATAGGCATGATTGAAACTAGTAACCATTGTGGCACAGGAATATCTCTTGCTAGATTACCCATCCGCCAAAGTACCTCGACTCTTTCGTAACTTCCGAATAGCATAAACCCGCAGTAGGTGACGCATATTCCGATAGCAAAGATAGCTGCCTTTCTTCGAGCGTTACCTGAAAGTTTATTAATAAAAATATCAACAGCTATATGGCTGTTTACTCTGACACAATAAGAAAGACCAAATACAACAAGCCAAGCAAAAGCATAAGTAGTTGCTTGCAATTGCCATATCATACTAGTACCAAATAGGTATCTAAGCACAACGTTAGTAAAGGTAAGTATTGTCATAAAGGCCAAAGCAGAAGCCATAACAATTTCTTCTAAAGAATTTAGAATTTTATTAAACACAAATTAATTAACTGATGAAACTGCTGCTATGCGCTCTCGACCAATACCTTCAGCAAATTGCTCCCATACAGGGCGCATCGCTTCTTGCCAAATAGCAAGGTCTTCATTGGTAAAAGTAATTAATTCACTTCTATTCGAGGCTAAAATTTGTTCGCGAGCAGTTGTGTTTATTTCTTCAGATCTTTGGTTACCCCATGCGGTTACCTCATCCATTACTCCTTCAAGCCCAACTCTTATTTCTTCGGGTAGCCCGCTCCAGAAATTTGGATTGACTGCAACAAGGTAGCCGATGTATCCGTGATTAGTTTCCATGAGATAGTCTTGTACCTCAAAATATTTTGATGAGTATATGTTTGACCAAGTATTTTCTTGTGCATCTACAACGCCAGTTTGTAGTGCTTGATAAACCTCGCCTAAGGCCATTTTTTGGGGACTGCCACCAAGGGTAAGAATTTGCTCTTGTAGGACGTCAGACTCCATGATCCTAAATTTAAGACCGCTTGCATCTTGAGGTACTCTGAGCGGTCTTGGAGCAGTGAATTGTTTCATCCCATTATGCCAAAACCCTAAACCCTGGAATCCTCTGCTCGTTAAAGTATTGAGCAGCTCCTCTCCATCCTCACTTTGTTGAAAGGATTCAACGGCAGTTAAATTAGGGAATAAAAAAGGAAGATCAAATATTTGAAATGCTTGCGTTAGCCTATCAAATTTTGAAAGTGATACGGCGATGATTTGGATTTCTCCGGCAACAAGTGCTTCTAAACTAATATCATCATTCATTAGTTGGCTAGAAGGATAAACTTCTACAATGACTCTGCCTGGAAATCTCTCTTCTGCGAGCTCTTTAAATCTATCAGCAGCTTGGCCCTTTGGTGTGCTTGGAGCCGTTACATGAGGAAATTTAATGATACATGGATTTTCAGTGCTACAAACCATCTCATTAGAGCAGCCTGCTAAAAAAAGGACAGCAAATAAAGCTTTTAAGGATAAAGCTTTTACTAAGAAGGAATTTTTCTTCATAATTATAACCAAATTAATTTCAACTTAACGGATACTATATCGCAAATTCGCTTTGAATAGTTAAAATTTGCCCCTCCATGATGATCAATTTTGAAGTGCTAATAATAATTTTTGCCCTGGCTGTCGGGGGGTTCACTAAGGGCTTGACTGGTCTCGGTCTTCCAATGATTTCTATTCCGATAATGGCCAATGTTATTGGTGCTGAGAGAGCAGTCATGATCATGATTATTCCTACCATTGTACTAAACGTTTGGCTTGCGGTAGTTAACAGAGGTGAGCGTCATGCAATTCCAGAGTTACCCTTGATGTTGCTTTTTGGTGTACCAGGAGCTGTTCTGGGTGCAACCTTTTTATATCTGGCTCCTGATAAGGTCTTAGATACTATTTTAGCTGTTTGGGTTTTAATTTATCTTATAATTCGTCTCTTCAATAAAGATTTTAGATTATCAAGCAAAGCTAGAAATTTTTTATGTTACCCAGTTGGCCTGATTGCCGGGGCACTGCAGTCAACTACAGGCATATCAGCACCGATTATTGCTTCTTATATTGATGCATTACAGTTAAATAAAAGTGGTTATGTTTATGGCGTGGCAACATGTTTTGCAACTTTATCTTTTGTTCATCTCATAACTTTATTGTCATATCAGGCGATTTCATCAAGTCAGTTGCTGATAAGTGTTATGGCGGTATTACCAGCAATCATTTTTGTAAAACCTGGCATCTATCTCAGAGACATCTTTTTGCAAAAAATATTTGATAGGGTGATTAAGCTACTTTTGTTTGTCATGGCAACTCAATTGATCCAAAAAACTTGGCTTTAATTTTTAGAACTAGTATAAAAATAATGTAGAATAGTCTTTCTATGCCAACGTATACATACAAATCTATCACTTCAGATAAAGGGCAAGATGATAAAGGGCAAGATGAAATTTTTGAGGTCCATCAAAGCATGAGAGACTCAGCATTGACGCATCACCCAGAAACAGGGGTTCCTGTTCAAAGAATTATCTCAGGTGGTGCCGGCATACTTGGGCGGCCAATGAAAAGGAGTACTGTGGTCAATAAATCGCTTGCAGCTGCCACACCATGTGGCTGTAGTAAACAAATGTTATCTCAAATGATGAGACCCAAAAACAGCATAAGAACTGTAAATAGCTCAACAAGCTGCAACCATAAAGGACATACACACAAGCATTAAATTATTTAGGAGTTTATTAATGGATAGAAAGATAATAGATCCAACTTCACCCAGATGGAACTGGGAACGCCCTTTGCCTTCGCCTGGCAGGATGGCTGTCGACTTTGAAGAAAGAGTGAATTTTGATCGCCTCAGAGATTATAGGATAGCCCGAGCTAAGCAGGCTCTCAATAATTCAGGCCTAGGTGCAATATTGTGTTTTGATAACAATAATATTAGGTATGTTACTGGAAGTGTTATTGGAGAATGGGCAAGAGATAAGGTTTGCAGATATGCACTATTTACAGGAGATTCAGAACCATATTTGTGGGATTTTGGCTCTGCCGCTTCACACCATCGCTTATTTTCGCCTTGGTTGGAGCAAGAGAGATGTAAAGCTGGAATGCTAGGTCTTAGGGGAGCAGTAGGGCCAGAAGCAGGACTTTTTAAGCAAGCAGCAAAAGAAATTCATAGACTGTTAAAGGTTGAGGGCGTATTAGATATGCCATTAGGTGTTGATATATGTGAGCCACCAATGCTCTTTGCGCTTCAAGAAGAAGGCATTGAAGTGAGAGATGCACAGCAAGTCATGCTCGATGCTAGACAGATTAAAAGTATGGATGAAATCATTCTGCTTAATACCGCAGCTTCGATGGTAGACGGAACTTACCATTCCATAGCCGAGGCTTTAAAGCCAGGAGTAAGAGAGAATGAGATCGTCGCGCTTGCTAATTATCAGCTATATGAGGCTGGCTCTGATGATGTAGAGGCTATTAATGCCGTGTCTGGTGAGCGCTGTAGCCCACATCCTCATAATTTTACCGATCGCATGTATCGACCCGGTGATCAGGCATTCTTTGATATTATTCAGTCTTATATGGGATATCGAACTTGTTACTATAGAACTCTAAATGTTTGTTTTGCCACACCAGCCCAACAAGACGCATACGTAAGAGCGAGAGAGTGGATTGATGTAGCAATAGAGATGATACGCCCGGGTGTCACAACAGACAAGATTGCAGAAAAATGGCCAGAGGCGAAGGAATTTGGTTTTGAAAATGAAATGGAAGCATTTGGTCTTCAGTTTGGGCATGGTTTAGGCCTAGCTCTTCATGAGCGTCCAATTATTTCGCGACTAGTTTCACTTGATAATCCATTTGAAATTCAGGAAGGCATGGTCTTTGCATTGGAAACTTATTGCCCCGCAGCAGATGGCAATGGCGCAGCAAGAATTGAAGAGGAAGTGGTCGTCACATCTGATGGATGCAAGGTAATCACTTTATTTCCTGCTAAAGACTTGTTTATAGCAAACGAATATTAAAGGAATATAAAATGAGAGACTTACTATACATAGGCGGTGAATGGAAGCCAGCATCTGATCAGGCGACATTTGCCGTTATTGATCCATCAGATGAGAGTGTTCTTGCTAATGTTGCTAGCGCAACTGTAGATGATGTCAATCAAGCCATTGAAGTTGCAGACATAGCCGGCAAGAGTTGGGCAAAAACTTCGCCTAGGCATAGAGCAGATATCTTGATGAAAGCTTGGCAACTCTTGAATGAAAAGAAAGCTTTAATTAGCGAGTATATTGTCAGAGAAAATGGTAAGTCTATGTCAGATGCTTTAAGTGAAGCAGGTTATGCAATTGAGTTTTTTAGGTGGTATGCAGAAGAAGCGGTAAGAAATTATGGTGAGTTGCTTGAATCTCCAGATGGAGATAAAAAGATTATAGCTATTAGGCAACCAATCGGGCTTTCAGTTCTCGTGACCCCATGGAATTATCCTGCTGCGATGGCAACAAGAAAAATAGCTCCAGCATTAGGTGCTGGCTGCTCAGTTATATTAAAGCCAGCCTCAGATACACCTCTTACAGCCTTGTTGATAGCAGAAATTTTAGAAGATGCCGGCGTACCGCCTGGAGTAGTAAATATTCTTCCTTCACGAAATTCAGGAGCTGTTGTATCGCATATGCTTCATGACTCGAGAGTCAGGAAGCTTTCCTTTACCGGATCTACTGAGGTAGGTAGAATTTTACTTCGAGAGGCTTCTGACTGTGTTGTGAACTGCTCAATGGAGTTAGGTGGTAACGCACCTTTTTTAGTTTTCGATGATGCTGATGTTGATGAAGCAGTTGCAGGCGCCATGGTTGCTAAGATGAGAAATGGCGGCGAAGCGTGTACGGCAGCTAACCGCTTTTATGTTCATAAAAAAGTCGTTAATGAATTCAATGATAAATTCGCGAAGGCAATGGCTTCGTTGCGTGTTGGACCTGGGTTAGACCCTCAAGTTGAATTAGGTCCCATGATTAACGAACAAGCGATCATTGATATTGATCGGCTAGTTTCTGATGCTATTGCTAAAGGCGGTGAAGCTCTAACCGGAGGCAAGCCACTAGATCGTAAGGGGTATTATTACCCTCCAACTGTTATCGGGAGTGTTAATAAGAACTCAGAAATTCTTCGCGAAGAAATTTTTGGACCTGTTGCCCCCATTGTTGAGTTTGAAGATGATGATGAAGCTATTAATGCTGCAAATAATACAGAATATGGATTGATTTCTTACTTGTACACATCTGATTTAAGAAGAGGGCTTCAGTTATCAGAGAAATTAGATGCAGGTATGATTGGTTTAAATCGTGGAATGGTCTCTGATCCGGCAGCACCGTTTGGAGGGGTAAAACAAAGTGGCTTGGGTAGAGAAGGGTCTCATGATGGTCTTCATGAGTATATGGAAAAAAAATATATAAGTTTAAATTGGTAATATAAAGGAGATATGAGGTGGCTAAAGATTTAGGAACACAAGGTCTGACAATAGGATGGATCGGCGCTGGACGAATGGGCTTTCCAATGGCAAAGCGTTTGCTTGATGCTAATTGTGATGTATCTATTTATAATAGAACTAAAGTTAAAGCTGAGCCTTTAGTTGAGTCCGGAGGAAAATTAGTTGATTACCCTTCTGAGCTTTGCGATAGAGATATTGTTTTTACAATGGTTTCTACATCCGATGATCTTAAATCAGTAACTTTTGGTGAGAACGGCCTTTTGACAGGATCGGTTCGACCAAGACTTTTAATCGATTGCTCAAGTGTTTCAGAAGAAGCTTCGGCAGAGGTTAGGGAAAAAGCCAAGGCTTTGGGTGTGGATATGTTAGCTTCACCAGTCAGCGGAAACGGCAAGGTTGTGAAATCTGGAAAATTAACCATTGTCTCGTCTGGGCCAAAAGAAGCATTTAATATAGCAGAGCCCTTTTTGGAAGCTTTAGGGAGAGGGGTTACTTATGTTGGAGAAGGTGACCTAGCAAGAATGGTTAAGATTTGTCATAACCTACTACTGGGTGTCTACACGCAATGTCTTGCAGAGATTGTTGTGTTAGCAGAAAAAGGCGGTGTTCCTCGCCACGCCACTATGGATTTTATTAATAATAGTGTTATGGGTTCGATGTTTTCTCAATATAAAACACCCTCGATTGTAAAACTTGACATGACTCCTACATTTACACCTATTCTTTTACGTAAGGATTTAAATCTTGGTTTATCTGCTAGTGAAAAGTTAGGGGTGCCATTACCTGTTACTGAGCTAACAAGAGATATTGTTCAAAAGTCTATTGATGCCGGCCATGGAAGCATAGACTTTAATGTTTTGCTTCTCGAGCAGGCAAGAGCATCAGGAATGGAGCTTGAGCCAGAAGATGCTGAAGTTTCAACTGGGCTTTAAGTTAACGTAGATATTTACCCTGAATCTATCGCATAAAATCTCGATAATTGGCCCTGGGTTAATTTTGGCTGCCACTGGTATAGGTGGTGGTGACTTAGCAACGGGCTCCATTGTCGGTAGTATTTTAGGGCCAACGGTATTGTGGGCCGTAATTTTAGGTGTGCTTTTAAAGTATTCGGTAACCGAAGGGATTGCGCGATGGCAGTTAGCTACGGGCACGACCTTGATGGAAGGCGTAAAAGAAAAGCTCGGAATACTTCCATTAGTTGTATTTATCTTTTTTTTGTTTATTTGGACATTATTTGTTGGTGCCGCACAAATGAGTGCTTGTGGGATAACGCTTTATGCGATCTTTCCATTCTTTACTACCCCTGAAAATGGCAAACTTATTTTTGGCGTCATATCTTCGGTAGCTGGGTTGTTGTTAGTTTGGTTTGGTGGCTACAAGATTTTTGAAAAGCTAATGCGTTTTTTTATTGCGCTTATGTTTGTTACCGTTGTTTTTACCGCGATATTCTTGTGGCCAGGCAATGCTGCCGTAGTATCTGGTATCGTCATACCTGTAATACCCCCAGTTGATGGAGCGGTAGGCTGGACAGTTGCTCTTATTGGAGGAATTGGTGGAACTTTAACTGTTTTAAGTTATGGCTATTGGATGCAAGAAGAAGGGCGATTTAAAAAGGAAGATATAGCTACTTGTAGAACAGATTTAAGGTTTGGTTATTTTGTAACGGCTATTTTTGGTATGGCTATGATTATCATCGGAAATCGAATTTCTATTCAAGGGCAAGGCGCTTCTTTGCTGGTTCAGCTATCAGATGAATTAAACGTAATTTTTGGCCCTATTGTTATGTGGTTATTTCTCGTTGGGGCTTGGGGTGCTGTTTTTTCATCTCTGTTGGGCGTATGGCAATCAGTTCCATATATTTTTGCTGATTGCTGGAGACTTATCTTTAAAGATAGAGCGACTGGAAATTTAGCAGTAAGACAGATTGATACTAAAGGTTGGACATATAGGTCTTACTTATTAATGATTAGCTTAATCCCAATGTATGGCTTGTTAATTGGTTTTACACAAGTGCAAAGGTTATATACGATAACAGGGGCGTTAATTTTCCCTGTTTTAGCACTAATTCTATTGCTATTTAACAGCAATACACTTTTAGTTGATAAATCTTTAAGAAATAATTTTTTTCAGATTTGCATTTTAGTCATTAATCTAGCCTTTTTTGGTTGGGTATTTATCGATACGATAGGTTAATTTATGTTTTACGAGACAGAAACAGGACATACGTTCCCCTATAATCCAGTGTATGCATGCGTATTGCCAAGGCCCATAGGTTGGATATCAACTCTTGATAATCAGGGTAATACTAATATTGCTCCGTATAGTTTTTTTAATGCTGTTAGTGTTGATCCTCCAATGGTTATGTTTTGTCCTTGTGGTTTTCATAGAGAGGGCGGAGATAAAGATAGCGCGCTAAATGCCGAGGTCACTGGAGAGTTTGTTTACAATATGGCTACTTGGGATATGAAGGACGCCATGAATTTAAGTTCTGCCTCATTACCTAGAGATAAAGATGAATTTAATCATGCCAATTTAACTAAAGCTTCCAGTCGATTAATAAAACCACCAAGATTAAAGCAATCACCAGTTAACTTCGAATGTAGGACTTGGAAAGTAGTTGAATTGCCTAACGCAAAAGATGAGTCAAGAAATATTATTGTGATTGGGCAGGTGGTTGGTGTACATATCCAAGATAAGTATATTGTTGATGGCAAAATAGATGTTAAATTAATGAAGCCTATAGCTCGATTAGGCTACAAAGATTACTGTGTTGTTCAGGATACATTTTCATTAGTAAGGCCTGATTAATGGCAATCGAAAGGCTATCATTTCATTCTAAAGTTTTAGCTCATAACCCTTTGGGTGATCCATATAAGCGAATCGTTACAGTTTGGACTCCAAATGATTATAAAACTAAAGCGCACCCTCTACCGGTGATGTTTGCATTTGCAGGTTTTTTAGGTTCAGGGCATTCTTTTGAAAATTGGCAGCCATTTAGAGAGACGCTTTCTCAAAGATTAGATCGATTATATGAGAGTAGCCAGATCGGTCCATGCGTTGTGGTTATGCCTGATTGTTTTACCTCATTTGGTGGTAATCAGTATATAAACTCTTCAGCTATTGGGGATTATGCATCATATATTAATGACGAGCTTATCGACTTTATAGAAGATCAATTTTATACGTATAAGAATTCTAGGCATCGAGCTTGTTTTGGTAAGTCATCCGGTGGTTACGGAGCACTATCTATGGGTATTAATTATCCAGATAATTGGGCCGCTATCGCTTGCCATTCAGGAGATGCTTATTTTGATTTTATTTATCGTAATGATTGGCCAAATACAATTAATGAGCTGGCAAGATATCGCCCGAAAAAAGGTAAAAGTTCCTTTGAAGATAATCTTGGTATTGGAATTGATGATGGCAGAATTCAAGCTTTTTTAGAGTATATTAAGAAAAAAAATAAAATGACATATGGGGAATCGCACTGCTTGATGAATCTAGCAATGGCCGCTAGTTACGATCCAGATCCTGATGTGAATATAAGGTTTAGGGTACCGTTTCATTTAGAGACAGGAGAGTTAATTTCTGATCGTTGGGAGGCGTGGCTATCAAAGGATCCAGTTAACTTAATTCATAGTCACCAAGCATCCCTTGATAAATTAAAACTGATATATATTGATTGTGGATCTAAGGATCAATATCAAATACACTTTGGCGCAAGACAGCTCTCAAAAAAGTTACAATCTTATAATATTCAACATTTTTATGAAGAGTTTGATGACAACCATAGCGGGATTGATTATCGATTAGATGTAAGCTTGCCTAAGCTATACAAAGCTATCGCTTAGATGGAAAATCCTCAATAATTTCCTTGGCGGTTATTTTTTTATCGGCATAAATATTTTTTTTTGGTGTCCCGATATGAATAAAGGCTAGTAATTGATTAGGCGTCTTGAGATTTAGTTGAGCTAAAAATTCAGAATCATAAGCTGGCCATCCAGTTACCCATTTAGCGCCAAATCCAATTGCATTAAAGCCTAAAAGTAAATTTTGACAAAACGCTCCCCCACTTAAGATTTGCTCGGCAACAGGTATTGAGCTTTCAATATTAACTGCAGATTTGACGATTAGTAGGGTGGGAGACCTGAGAAATTTTTTACCTTCTGCCTGATAAATGGATTCTTCCCGATTTGGATATTTGATTTTATATATTTTTAATCTTAGCTCAGAGAGAGTTTTTTGTTCTGCTTTATCAATGACGTGTATACGCCAAGGCTTGAGATTTCCATGGTCTGGCACATTTGCGCTTGCGCAAATAACAGAGTCTAGCTGTTGCTCACTGGGACCAGGGCTCTCTAGAAGATCAATAGGCGTAGCTAATCTTCTAAAAAATGTATTTGGAAGTTGTGTCATATGCAATTAGATTATAAAGTTAAACCTCCATTAAATTAAGGATTGATTATGGCGTTTAATCTTATTGGTAAAAATTTTACTCCTCCAGATATACGTGCCAAGGTTACAGGGGATGCTAAATACGCCGAAGACTTTAAGGTTGATGGCATGGTGTTTTGCCGATTGTTAACTAGTCCGGTCCCTCATGCAAGAATTACCAATATAGACATATCATCTGCACTTTCTATTGAGGGCGTGCTGGGAGTTTTATTGCCAAATGAAGCTACCCCAGTTGAAGAGCCTGATAATCCAATGCTAACAGATCATCCTAAATTTATAGGACAACCAATTTTAGCAGTAGCAGCAATAAATGAGACGATCGCACAAGATGCCATAGATCAAATTACTTATGATATTGAAAATTTACCATTTACTGTTGACCCCCTAGAAAGCTTATATCCAGGAGGTCCAAATGCGCGCCTAGAGGGAAATATTGCAAATAATGGTATCGATATGGTTGAGCATAAATGGACCGCAAGAGACTTCCTAGAGGCGGGTAGCGATCAATTACCAACTGGAAGCCCTGTTAGAGAGTGGTCATATGGCGATATAGAATCTGGGTTTTCACAATCTGATCTAATATTAGATGAAAGCTTTGTAACTCAAGGTCTATCGCATCAGTCTATGGAGCCACGTTCCGCATTAGCTTACTGGGATGCAGATAAGTGCATTCTTCATGCCTCCTCACAAAGCCAGAGTTTTCCAGTACCAGCCGTTGCCCGATATATCGGCATAGAGCCACAAAATCTTGTTTTTATAGCTGAGTTTTGTGGCGGAGGATTTGGCTCAAAAGGGGGTGCTTATCCTTACGTTGCAATTCCTGCATTAATGTCAAAAAAAATAAATCGCCCTGTATTGATGAGAATTAGCAGAGCACAAGAAAGTCAAATTGGATCTGCAAGACCAGGCTTTCAAGGCAGAGCTCGTCTTGGATTTTCCTCAGATGGTAAATTATTAGCTGCCGACCTATATATTGTTCAGGAAAATGGACCTACTAATGGGTTTAATGATTGGCTTTCAGCAGGTGATGCAGTTTCTTTAGTTTATACCCCAACAGCAATGAGATTTAGAGGTATACCTGTGCTTACTAATACACCGCATAGAGGTCCACAGAGAGGGCCTGGACAAAATCAGATAGCAATGGCAATTGAGCCCTTGCTCGATAAGGCCGCTAGAGCGCTTAATCTCGATCGTGTTGCTGTTCGAAAAATCAATGCGCCTAATTCTAGCTCAACCTATGGTGGTAGCGGGTCTTCGGTTACAAGCGCACATTTGTCAGATGCAATACAAAAGGGTGCTGAATTATTTAATTGGGATGAGCGTTCTGCCAGAAGCGGTGAGCGTAATGGCTCTAAAGTGAGGGGTTGTGGCATTGGAACTGCTTATCATTCTGCTGGCTAAAACGGTTTCGATGGCTTGGTTAGAATTGATTCAGATGGGATACTTCATATACATACAGGTGTTGGCAATCTTGGCACATACTCTCACACAAGTACGGCTCGAGTTGCGGCTGAGGTTCTTGGTTATAATTGGGATCATTGCGTCGTTGAGCGCGGGGATAGCAGAAAAGGGTTACCTTGGAATTTAGGACAGTTTGGAAGTAATACTTCTTTTACCATGACACGAACAAATTATGCTGCTGCAATGGATGCTGTAAATAAAATAAAGAACATTGCCGCCCTTACCCTTGGTGGAGATGCCGATGATTATATTCTTTTTGAAGAGACTGTTCGGCATGATGCAAATGAAGATCAAAGCCTTACATATGCTGAAATTGCGTCATTAGCAATTGATTTAGGTGGGCAATTCTCTGGTGAAGAATTTCCCGATGAGCTAAATGACATGACCAAAAGAGCGGTAAGGCAACTTGTTGGATCGGGTTTAATTGGCGTTGCTAAGGATAATTTAGAGCGTAATGGCTCGGTAGCTGCATTGGCAGCAGGGTTTATGGAAATTGAACTTGATACAGAGACAGGCGATTGGGAGATTTTAGATTATCTAGGTGTAGCTGATTGCGGAACAGTGATGCATCCGCTTGGTCTTGCAAGTCAGATTAAAGGTGCCGCTATTATGGGTATCGGTCTAGCCTCATTAGAAAGACATATCTTTGACCCTCAAAATGGCTTACCAGCATATCTAGGTCTTTGTCAGTCAAAACTTCCTACTTACCTAGATATACCAGCTAAATTAGACTGGAGCGCCGTAGAAATTGAGGACCCTTCGAGCCCTATTGGCGCTAAGGGTATTGGTGAGCCAATACAAGGATGTGCTTCAGCAGCTCTTTTATGTGCAATTTCTGATGCGCTTGGGGGGCACACTTTTAATCGGACTCCGGTAGTTAAGGATATGATTTTGAACTACGTAAGTGGTAACCAGCAATCACATAAACCGTTGCAGGTAAATACAGCGTGATTTATACAATTGATTAATTCATTTTTTATGTAAATTTTATGTAAAAATACATTCTAGGAGAAAAGATATTATGTTGTCTCGAACCAAAACAAGTAGAAGAAGTTTTATAAAGGGTGTCATTGCCTCAGGTGCTGCTGCTTCCTCTACTGCATATATGTTCGGTGTATCTGGATGTTCAAATCAAGAAGTTGCAATAGGGGGCGTGGAGCGCTTGATTAGTTTAAATGTTAATGGGGTAACAAGAAATGTTGATGCCCTTCCAAATGAAACGTTAGCAATGACGCTAAGGTATAAGCTGGGCTTAACTGGAACAAAGTTAGGTTGTGACCGAGGAGAGTGCGGTGCCTGCACTGTCTTAATAGACGGTGTAAATTTATATGCTTGTTCCACGCTTACTCATTCAGTTAGAAGCAAGCAAATTACTACGATTGAAGGGCTTGAAACTTCTGACGGGCTTCATCCTGTTCAGCAAGCGATGATTGATGAGCTTGGCCCACAATGTGGTTTCTGTACTCCTGGTCAAATTATGAGCGCGGTTAGCCTTCTTAATAAGAACCCTAATCCAACAAGAGATGATGTAAGAAGAGCGTTATCAGGTAACTTATGTCGCTGCGGTGCTTATGATCATTATATTAATGCAGTGATGCTAGCAGCCCAAAGGGGGGTTTAATATGTCTAAAGATATGATGCCAAACTTTGAGCTTTATCAGCCTGAAACCTTAGAAAATTTATTGCAACTTTTAGATCGCTATGGGGATCAAGCTTGGCCAATAGCTGGTGGGCATGATTCGTTTGATTGGTTTAAAGATAGAGCAAAGTATTATCCCTATGTAATTGATTTAAACGGCATAGCCGAATTAAAGGGTATACAAGAAGATGAAAGCGGAATAGTGATTGGTGCGATGACTAGTCTTACAGAAATTGAGGAGAATACCATAGTGAATGAGAAATTTTCACTTCTATCTCAAGCCGCGGCTAGGGTGGCAAGTCCACAGATCAGACATGCTGGTACTATTGGAGGTAATCTTAATCAAGATACGCGATGTTGGTATTATCGTTATGGGGTAGATTGCTATAGAGCAGGAGGCAATACATGTTATGCCGATACACCAGAAGGACAAAATCGAGAGCATTGTCTATGGGGCGCCTCAAGATGTGTGGCTGTCTCACCTTCCGATGTTGCGCCTGCAATGGTAGTACTTGATGCAACAATGGTTATAGCAAGCTCGAGTGGCACTCGAGAAGTGAGTGCCGAAGACTTTTTTATTGGGCCTGAAGTTGATATTGAGCGCATGACTGTTATTGAGCCAGGAGAAATTCTTGTCTCTATTAAAATACCTAATACCTGGGCTAACGCCTCATTTTATTTTGAGAAGGTTGCAGATAGAAATACATGGGATTTTCCATTGGTTAATATTTCTCGAGCTATGTTTGTTGAAAATGGCTCGATAACACGTATTCGTATGGCAGCTGGTGCAGTTCAATGTACTCCAAGAAGATTGGAAGTTGTTGAGCAAGTTGTTACTGGTAGTCCTGTAAACGAAGAAACTGCTGAGCTCGCAGGCGAAGTAGCAATTAGGGGCGCCATACCACTAAACTTTAATCATTTTAAGATCCCTTTATTGCAGAATTTAGTTAAGAGAGCGCTAAGAGTTTAGTTATCTAAGTTAAGAATATCTTTAGCTCTCTTATAGACAGGCATATCAATAACTTTTCCGTTTAATGAGGTTGATCCGCGACCTTCTTGCATTGCAGTATCAAATGTTTTGACAACTTCTCTGGCATGATTGATTTCTTCTTGTGACGGTGAGAAATGCTTATTGATAATGTCAATTTGCATTGGGTGGATGGCGAACTTCCCCTTAAAGCCAATATTTTTAACATAATTGATATTTGTAGTTAGCCCTTCGTTGTCTTTGTAATTAAAGTAAGGCGTATCAATAGCATAGATACCGGCTGCGCGAGCTGCCAAAGCTACGGATTGTCTTGGGTATTCTAGATTAAGCTCATTTTGCGTGCGCTCAATTCCCATATCCTGTGCAAAGTCTTCACCACCAAAGGCAAGGGCTACTATGCGATCTGATGATGAAGCAATTTCTCTAGCATTTAAGACTCCCTCAGCTGACTCTAACCAGGGTATGACTTTTATTTTTCCTGGGCTAATTGATTGGTTATTTTCTGCTCTAGATAAAAGTTCATCCAATTGTTTAATATCATTAGCCATTTTGATTTTACCAATCGTAAATCCATAGATCTTTTCACTTGTCAGTTCGCTTATTTCCTTTTCAATATATATAGTCGACAAAGCGTTTAGTCTTGGCATTATTGGAATATTTGTTTGGGCGAAGTCATTAATTTTTTTTTGAATTAAGTCACGAGCTATTATTTTTTGATCTTCAGGAACTGAATCTTCTATATCAGGAATAAAAATATCTGGTCTTAGGTTTAAGGCCTTATCTAACATGGATTCTTTATTTCCAGGGATAAACAATAAGCTTCTAAATCTATTCATTTGCGATAAATCTGGTTAAAATTATTTATTTCATTTATGAGTAACCCTGTCTCCGTTACAATAGCATCATCGTAGAAGGATTAAAAATTGAATGAAACGTAAAATTCATAAGATTCTTGTTGCAAATCGAAGTGAGATTGCGATTAGAATAATGCGAGCTGCCAATGAATTGCAGATCAAAACCGTAGCTATTTATGCTAATGAAGATAGGTTAGCTTTGCATAGGTTTAAGGCTGATGAAAGCTACTCGCTGGGAGATGCGGGCAAGCCAATCGCTTCTTATTTGGATATTGATAAGATTATTTCTATAGCACTTGACTGTAAAGCGGACGCAATTCATCCAGGCTATGGCTTTCTCTCTGAGAATCCGGCTTTTGTCGATGCCTGCAAGAAAAATGATATTGCTTTTATTGGCCCTTCTTCTAGGGCAATGTATCTTTTAGGTAATAAAGTTTCAGCTAAGCAGGTGGCTGAAGAGGCTCAAGTATCAACTATACCTGCTTCTGGACGGCTCCCAAAAAAAATAGATACCATAAAAAAAATTGCTAAAACCGTTGGTTATCCTCTAATGCTTAAAGCAAGTTGGGGTGGAGGCGGAAGAGGTATGCGAGTGATTCGTTCTGAGCAGGATATTAAGGAGCAACTTGATTCAGCAAGGCGTGAGGCGTTAGCAGCATTTGGTAATGATGAGCTTTATTTTGAAAAATTAATTGAACACGCAAGACATATTGAAGTACAAATTCTTGGCGATCAATACGGTCATTTGGTCCATCTTTTTGAGAGAGATTGTACGGTTCAACGAAGAAATCAAAAAGTTGTAGAGAGAGCGCCCGCCGCTTTCTTAAGTGACAAGCAACGCAAGGAAATTTGTGATTCTGCCTTAAAAATTGGTAAGGCTGTTTGTTATGAAAATGCTGGCACAGTGGAGTTTCTTTATGATTGTCAGACTAAGGGCTTTTATTTTATTGAGGTGAACCCCCGCATTCAAGTTGAGCATACAGTGACTGAGGAAATTACGGGGATAGATCTAGTTAAGGCTCAAATAAAGGTAGCTGAAGGTGAAAAGATTGGTAAAAATAATCCTTATTTACCAGAGCAGAGCCAAATTAGCTTTAGTGGATATGCACTACAGTGTCGTATTACAACAGAAGATCCTGAAAATAAATTTATACCTGATTATGGAACAATATTAAATTATAGGAGTCCGGCTGGGTTTGGCGTTCGTTTGGATGGAGGCACAGCTTACTCTGGGGCTGAAATTACGCCCTATTATGATTCCCTTTTAGCGAAACTCACTACCTGGGCTCAATCAGCAGACGAGGCGATTGCAAGAATGCACCGTGCTCTAAGGGAGTTTAGGGTAAGAGGGGTGTCTACAAATCTTTTGTTTCTTGAGCAATTAATTTCTCATGTAGATTTTAGATCGTCTAACTATACAACCAATTTTATTGATAATAATCCTGAACTATTTCATTTTCCCCGTAGAAGAGATCGTGCAACAAGAATTTTAAATTACTTGGGTGAAGTTACAATTAATGGAAGAGATGAGCTTGAAGGCCGTCTTAAACCAGCTAATTTTAATTATCCTGTCGCCCCAGAAGTAACGCAGAGTAAAGCAAAAAGCACAAAGGCTTTGATTGATTCCCTAGGACCAAAAGGCTTTTCAGACTGGCTTTATAATCACAAACAAGTAATGATTACAGACACCACGATGCGCGATGCTCATCAGTCATTGTTGGCGACCCGCTTTCGAACTATTGATCTTTTGTCAGCCGCTGATGCTTATAATAAATCTTTGCCAAATTTGCTGTCAGCAGAGTGTTGGGGTGGAGCTACCTTTGATGTAGCTATGAGGTTTTTATCAGAAGATCCATGGGATCGGCTAGAGCAGTTGCGGTCTTTGATGCCAGCCATACCTCTTCAGATGTTATTAAGATCTTCAAATGCAGTAGGGTATACAAATTATCCAGATAACATAGTGACTGAATTTGTATACGAAGCAGCTAATACAGGTATTGATATATTTAGAGTGTTTGATTCGCTTAATTGGGCTGAGAACATGAAAGTAGCAATGAGAGCGGTAGTTGATTCGGGAAAGATTTGCGAGGGAACCATATGTTACTCAGGAGATATGCTCTCAAAGTCAGAGAGAAAGTATAATCTTAAATACTATCTCACTATGGCTAAGGCTATGAAGCGTCAAGGCACACATATCTTGGGCATTAAAGATATGGCTGGAGTTTGTAAGCCAGAAGCTGTGAGTGTTTTGGTTAATGCTTTAAAAAACGAAGTCCAACTCCCCGTTCATTTTCATACTCATGATACAAGCGGTATTAGCTCGGCTACAATTTTGAGTGCGATTAATGCTGGTGTGGACGCAGTTGATTTAGCCATGGATTCAATGAGCGGAATGACATCTCAGCCTAACTTAGGTTCCATTTTAGATGCCCTAAAAGGGTCACCAAGAGATCCAAAGTTAGATAATTTAGCTGTTCGAAAAATTTCAAGATATTGGGAATTAGTCAGAGAAAATTACGCTGCCTTTGAAAGTGAAGTAAGGGCTTCAACATCAGATGTTTATAGGCATGCGATGCCAGGAGGGCAATACACAAATCTCCGAGAGCAGGCAAGATCACTTGGTGTGTCACATAGATGGCCAGAAGTGGCAGAAAGGTATGCTGAGGTAAATGACTTGTTTGGCAATATCATTAAAGTGACGCCAACCTCAAAAGTGGTAGGAGATATGGCGCTTGCCATGGTTACAGGGGGGTTTACTAAAAAAGACGTTTTGGATCCTAATAAAGAGATTCCTTTTCCTGATTCGGTGGTATCGATGTTTCAAGGAGAGCTAGGAAAACCAAAAGGTGGTTTCCCTGCCGCTCTTTCAAGAAAAATATTGAAAACAAAAAAATCATTAAGTGTTAGGCCAGGAGCACAACTAAAGTCTATAAATATTAATAAAGTAAAAAAGGATATTGAAAAAAAACTCGGACGAAAATTTCAAAAACGAGATATCTTATCCTATGTTTTATACCCTAAAGTTTTTGAAGAATATCAGCTGCATCGTAAAACTTATTCTGACTTAAGCATACTAGCAACCCCTATCTTTTTTTATGGGTTAAACCCAATGGAAGAGCTTGCAATTGAAATTGAAAAGGGAAAAGTATTAGTCGTACGTTTATTAGGCATAACAAAAGAGCTGGAAAAAGGCATAAGTAGGGTATTTTTTGAACTTAATGGCCAACCACGAGCGGTAAGTATTAATCTTAAACAGGGAGCAATGCTTGAAAATACTAAGGTAAAAGCTGATAAAGGTAACGAGAAGCATATCGGCGCACCAATGCCTGGTAAGGTAATTGAAGTTCATGTGACTAACGGTCAAAAAATTGATATTGGCGATCCTCTGCTTTCTCTTGAAGCCATGAAAATGGAAACCTTGTTGAGGTCTGATAGGAAAGGGGTAATTCAAGAGATTTATACAAGCGTGGGTGATACATTAGACGCACAAGATTTAGTCTTAACCTTAAGGTAGTTAGGAGATAAGCGTGTTTGAAAAATTAAATACAATTGAGAGTGATGCAATTTTAGGCATCATGACTTTATATAACGACGATAATGCAGCAAATAAGATTAATTTAAGTATCGGCGTATATCAGGATGAAGGTGGCATTACCCCTGTGATGTCGAGTGTTAAAAAAGCAGAGACTAAGCTGATTAAAAATCAGTTGACGAAGACCTATGTAGGTATTGCCGGGCAACTAAAATTTAATCAAGCGATCGAAACATTAGTACTTGGTGCTGATCATGAAGTTATTAAATCTCAGAGGATTGCTACAATACAAACACCCGGAGGTAGTGGGGGGCTTAGTGTAGCTGCACATGTGATACAGAGAGCAAAAGCGAGTGCAATTGTTTGGGCATCAGATCCGACTTGGCCAAATCACATACCATTGCTATCAACTGCTGGCTTAGCGCTTAAAACTTATCCTTATTACGATCGACAAAGCCATAGCATTAAGTTTGACGAGATGCTTAGCTGTTTAAATGAAGCGAACCAAGGAGATATAGTTTTATTGCATGGGTGTTGTCATAATCCATGTGGGGCGGATTTAAATGAGGCACAGTGGAGTCAAATCGCTGATTTGTGCTTAGAACGTGACTTTATTCCTTTAATTGACTTGGCCTATCTTGGCTTAGGCGACGGACTAGAGCAGGATGCAATTGGTGTTAAAGTATTGGCTAACAAATTACCTGAGCTTATTCTTGTTGTCTCTTGCTCAAAGAATCTAGGTCTTTATAAAGAAAGAGTCGGTACAACATCAATAATATCTTCTTGTCTTGGTGATAAGGAAAAGGCATTTTCAAATCTTACTAACGTCGCACGGAGTATTTATTCTATGCCCCCTGATCATGGGGCGGCTATTGCGCTTGAGGTTTTATCCAATACAGATTTAACCTTAGAGTGGAAAAAAGAGTTAAGCGAGGTTAGGGAGCGCATAAAAAATATAAGGTATTTATTGTCGTCTAGCCTTAATAGCGTTCAAAGTAATATTGATTTTTCATTTATTGAGAATGAAAAAGGTATGTTTTCCTTTTTAGGATTAAGCAAGGATCAGGTTATTGAATTACGAGAAAAATACCACATCTATTTGGTTGAATCGAGTCGTGTCAATATCACGGGCATTAATTCAAAAAATTTAGATTACCTTATCGAATCAATTGCTCGGGTACTTTCATAACGAATGAGCATCAGTCAAACTTATAAGAGTTTGCTTTATCCTATTTATTTGCCTTCTCTATTTATGGGGCTAAGCAATCAAGGGATGTCAATCTTGTATCCTCTTTATGCTTTATATCTAACAGGCAATCCAGGATTTGCAGCCCTTGTCGTTGGACTAAGAGCATTAGGGGTCATGCTTTTTGAATTACCTGCTGGCTACCTTGCTAATCGCTTAGGAAACAAGCTGATGTTATTAGTCTCATTGTGGCTAAGCGCGATCACCATGTTTGGTTTATTTTTTGTATCTGAATTATTTTGGGTAGCATTCTTGGCACTCCCGCAAGGGGCAGCCTCAGCAATTTGGTTTTTATGCCGACAGTCATATATAAGTGAGGCATCCTCTAGGTCATATTGGGGGAGAGCGGTTGCGTTAATGGCTGGCATTAACAGAGCTGGAGCCCTTTTTGGCCCACTGCTGGGGGGTATTGGGGCAACAGTTATAGGTTACCAATGGACATTTTTTATTGGCGGTATGCTGATTATGTTAGCCATGGTTGTAGTCTGGATATTTGCTAAGCAAATTGAGCCTATTAAGGACCAAAGTTTAAATACTTATAGATCAGTCTTGATTACTATAAAAAAGAATCAAGGGTTATTCACTTTAGCAGGATTTGTTGCTTTATCCATTCAGCTACTAAGAGCAGGCAGGCAATTATTAGTGCCAATTTTTGGGAACCAAATAGGATTAAATGCAGGTACCATCGGTGCCCTTTATGCGTTTGGTTCCCTTATAGATATGTCTATGTTCTATCCAGTGGGTGTAATTGTAGATAAGTATGGCAGAAAGTGGTCTGCAGGACCCTCAATCTTATTTTTTATGATAGGGCTGATGTTGCTTCCTCTAGTTGAGAGCAGTTTTGGTTTTTTCTTGGTTGTTTGTTTGTTGGGTTTAGCTAATGGCCTAGGAACTGGCATTGTAATGCTGATTGGTATGGATCTCGCTCCCTCAAATCAGAGAAATTCCTTCTTAGCTATTTGGAGGTTGATTGGTGACTTCGGAGGTTTTACCGGTCCAATCATAGTAGGTATTTTTGCAAACTCTTTTGGATTAATATTTGTGAGTAGTTTAATTTCTGGGGTTGGTGGGTTAGTCGTTTTGTTGCTGGGTTTTTCACTTCCTGATACTACAGATTATAATTAGACCAGTGATCATAA
>Ga0114996_10000281_pt1 | contig 71654 bp, 71 predicted proteins | sample ArcticOcean_MG_C_4_FD_87039 | JGI IMG/M metagenome (GOLD analysis project Ga0114996, IMG submission 87039) | Marine microbial communities from western Arctic Ocean - ArcticOcean_MG_CB4_134 | ecosystem: Environmental > Aquatic > Marine > Oceanic | place: Arctic Ocean: Canada Basin | collected...
CCGATAGGACTAATGCCAGCTTTATTCTCATTACTCCTCAATTACCTTCCCGTCTTCATAAATCGCCACACTACCATCTTCATTAAGCTGCCTGGCGTTCTCAATAAGGAACCTTAGTATCTCATCAAAAGTATCTCATCAAAACGGTGTTCTAGTAACCTCCTAGAGACACTGTGGGCGATATCTAGTTACTATGGCGAACCCTTGTCGAAAGCGGGGTCTTTCTTTGTCAGCTTTGTCCCTGAGTGTCCATATTGTCCCATTCTATTGCATGTAAAATGAGTTTTCGGGAATTTCGACCAAGGGATTTTGGCGTCGTGACTCAGCTATGAGTCAGCTACGAGGTTTGAGTGTGGCGGAGAGAGTGGGATTCGAACCCACGATGAGTTGCCCCATACCGCATTTCGAGTGCGGCGCGTTCGACCGAGCTCTGCCATCTCTCCGTGCACGGGACTACATATAGAGTAGCTACATCCGCACTGCCAAGCAAGCACTCTATTCCGGCATAGGGTACGATAACCGCCAAGGCATTGGATTGCCTGATGAACAAGCAAGAGGACTACATGCCAAAATCGCTGTCTAAAATAGAATTCCAAAACGAGCTTCAGACCAATGTTGAATACATCGCAGAGACCCGAGTCACAAAGTTGATGGACCTGGCAATCCCTGACTTTCAGGTCACTCATAGTGACCTTGAAGAACGGGATGACGGTTTAATCTACATGAACCCAGACAGGTTGCGAAGCTATATCGGCCTGGTGTCTGGGGAGCTGCTAGCGTTGTTTGATGAAGCCCTCATAGATATCGTCTATAAAGAAAACGACCTACCTGAAGCCTAGGTGCCGCGCACTACTCGGTGCAGGCGGACAGTTCAGACAACTCAATCATCTTTGCGTCTGTGCGATTGCTGACCCACTCGCCATCCTTCAACAGTGACGACAGCACATAGACTAGTTGAGACCTATCCAGGGGGACGGGATCTGTCTCCGCAGGAATGGTAACGTCAATGCGCCTGCGTTGGTACGCATAACCACACTCGTCGCCATCTGCGTGAGTGGTCTTGATGACTTTCATTGCATCGCCTGTGAAATCCGAAATCTCCATGCTTGCACCTTCCATCAACCGGTTTGAACAATTGAGTAATAAGTATACCTGTGTTTGACGCCGAAGGGGGTTGCCAGATAGGGACTCTTGACAATCCACTGTATATTTCCCTAGCATACTATCTACCTAGACATTGCGCCGGGAGGCACAAAAGTCGTTACCAATGGAACGGATGACCCCCTTTTATCCCTTCATGGAAGAGGTAGAAGGCTCGCAGGTTTTTCGTTCATAGCTTCAAAGGTACTCAGATGAGCGCATGGCGAGCCGTAATTTTGGCTGCAGGCGCTGGCACTCGTATGCGCTCCGCAACCCCCAAGGTTCTCCACCCAGTCTGTGGCGTTCCCCTTATCAAACACGTCCTTGCTTCGTTGCATGACGCCGGCCTAGAACAACCTGTAGTCGTGGTGTCCCCAGATGCGGATGCCCTGAGAGACTACCTGGGCGCAACCGTTGATTACGTCGTTCAAACGTCTCCGTTAGGTACGGGCCATGCTTTGGCGTGCGCACGAGAGATGCTTGAAGATAAAATCGAGAACGTGTTGGTCATCAATGCAGATTGCCCCCTTATCCCGGCGGATGCCATCCAACGGCTTATGACCTGCCACCAGGAGAGCGCCGCCGAGTTAAGCGTGATGACGACCCGCGACGTCCAGGATGCTGGGTATGGCCGGATAGTCCGCGACGCTTCAGGAAACCTCACGGCGATTATCGAGGAACGTGAAGCATCGCCTGAACAACTTCCCACCACCGAAGTGAACGGCGGGGTGTATGCATTTCAATCGAAGTCACTTTGGCCTGGACTTGCCGCGCTAAAACAATCGCCCAAGGGCGAGATCTACCTGACTGACATGGTTGATGTTGTACACCGCGGCCAGGGGACCGTAGCAACGGTTACCACATCGGATCCCAATGACGTCATTGGCGTGAACACCCGCGTTGACCTGGCACACGCAGAGGCCGTCATGCGTGAGCGCATCCGGGTACGGCACATGCTGAACGGCGTGACCATGATTGACCCTTCAAGCGTTTACATCGATAGAGATGTTCGGATAGACAAGGACACTACCATTCACCCCAACACCCATCTGCTAGGAGATACACAGGTGGGCGAGGGTTGCCATATCGGCCCGAACTCAGTGCTGCAAAGCTCCACCGTCGGGCAGGGCTGCAGGGTGGTCGCATCCATGCTTGAGAACGCCACGCTGGAGGCAGGTGTGGATGTTGGACCATTCGCTCATCTGCGCCCCGGCTCGCACATCGGGGAAGGGTCACACATCGGCAACTATGTGGAGATCAAACAGAGCACATTGGGCCATAACGTGAAAGCGGGGCACTTCAGCTACATTGGGGATGCTAACGTAGGCTCCAAAGTCAACATTGGCGCGGGATCCGTGACTGCTAACTACGATGGCTCTGAGAAGCACCGGACCACCATTGAAGATAATGCGTTCATCGGCTCAAGCACGATGCTGATAGCGCCCGTCCGCGTGGGCAAAGATGCAGCTACCGGCGCAGGGTCTGTGGTGACCAGGGATGTGCCTGCGGGAGATACCGTTGTGGGAGTCCCTGCAAAACCACAAGATATGACATCAAACAAGAAGCCTAAAAAGGCATAAGCACAAGAGGTGAAGGTTTTTGGATAGTGACCAGGTTGTTCCATTAGGGTTAGGTATTGGGTTCCTCCTTTTTTCAGGATTGATATCGATTTGTCGTTCTGCGTTGACTCGTGTGGTACCGAAAGCAGACGACGGTGAGTTGGCGCAAGGTGGGGTGTTGCGAGGGGCGTTGAACGCTGTCTTGAAAAACCCAGCAGGCACTATGTTCACGCTATTGGTCAGCCGTCTCATTTTCGATGGTTTCGCCATCGGAGCGATGACGGTCTACTTGTTGAACGCTGACATCGGTCAAGTGGAGTTCGTTGCGACGTTCCTGGGCGCGTTGGCATTGGTAATGGCTTTGCCAGGGTTGCTCAATCCGATAAGTCGACAGTACTCGAAGGGTATCGCGCTACTTGCTGCGCCAGTTGTCCTTGTTGTTGATTTCATCGCAAGGCCCATCACCCGGCCCCTATACAAACTTTCCCAGTGGTTTTCCGGTGGCTCTGAGACACTGCCTGAATTAGCAACTGAACTCGCAGCTCGATTCAATCGCGTGCTCATTCCTTTGGACAAAGAGGTCAATCCTCCGGACGCACAAGAGATGGAGATGATTTACGCAATCCTGCACATGGAAGAGACTGCGGTACGTGACGTGATGGTCCCCAGGCCTGACCTGGTCACCATTGAAGCCTCAGAAGCCATTTCCAAGGCCGTTGCACTCATGCGGGAGGCCGGGCATAGCCGAATCCTCGCTTATGAGGAAACCATCGACCATGTTGTGGGCATCCTTCATGCCAGAGACCTATTACAACTTGCTGAACCGAACGACACTGCCGTTACCATGCAGGACCTGCTAAGGCCTGCGCTCTTCGTCCCAGAAGGCAAGCGGTTGGATGCGCTCTTGCGTGAATTCCAGCGACAACGCGCACACATGGCGGTTGTTGTGGATGAATACGGCGGGACCGCTGGGTTGGTGACCCTTGAGGACATTTTGGAGGAGATCGTCGGCGAGATCGTCGATGAGTTTGATGAGGAAGAACAGGAGATCCAGATTATCAGTGACAATGAAGTCATCCTGGACGCCAGGGTGAACATAAGTTTCCTCAAAGAACATTTCAATGTCGATATTGAAGGAGACGGCTTTGACACCATTGGCGGCTTGGTCTACAACCAGCTGGGCAAGATTCCCAGCCAGGGAGACCAAGCGGTGAAAGACGGCCTCCACATTGAAGTCTTGAGTACAGAGGGCAGGCGCATAACCAAGGTCCGTGTTCTACGAGAGCCTATAACCACCAAGGTAGTGGACCCCAGCTAACCTCTTCCAACATTCGTTGGATAGCTATACCCATACCGTTGCGCGGTCCACTTGGCTGACGCAGCAAGAGCTCTGGTGTCACTTAGGTGCATAGCCGTAGAGGCAACCTGTATCCCAAGAAGGCTATAGAGCAACTTAGGTCGAGCCAACATCGTTCCCTTCCCTTCCTCCCGACATACCTCGTCACATGCAATGATTCACTGATGAAGGGTTTATCGTGTTGTTTCCACCAACCCTACCGGCGCTAGCGCTTCCTGGTTGTGTAGCCTGGGTCAGGTGTGCACAGAGTAGCTGTGATCGCGGGAACGAAGACTCTGGATAGTTGAGTTGTTATGTGCAGGCAAAAGAAAACCCCGGGTGGTTCAACCACCCGGGGTTTTCTTTTGGTTCCTTGTAGGAAGACTACTTAGCGGATTCGACGAAGACCATTGGCGCGCTTGCCAGAGAACCGTCTGTGCCTGTCACTTTCAGTGTGAAAGCACCGGCCTCTAGAGCACCCAACGATGTGAGGTCGAGATCCTGCGGGTTGACCTGGAATGCGCCGTAAGCGTTAGCTGTTGCGCCCACCAAGATCAAGTTGTCCTGTGCTGTCTGAAGCTTGGCAATCACTACCTCGTTCGGCATGAAGCCATAACCGGTCAGTGTGAAAGTCTCGTCTTCGCCTAGGACAAATGTTGTCTTGTTCAACATGACACCGGCTGCGATCTGAGCGCCGTCGCTGCCATCAGCACCTGAGGCTCCTTGCAGACCTGGGAGACCCGGGTTGCCTGGCAGACCTGGATCACCTTGGACGCCTTGGACGCCTGCTAGACCGGGATTACCTGGAAGGCCTGGGAGACCGGAAGCGCCTGTTGGCCCTTGAGATCCGTCATCTCCGGCGCAGCCTGCTATTACCAAAGTTGCTACCAAAGTGAGCATGAGAACCAAACCACTGAGTCGCCCTCGAGAAAATCGTTTCATCAGATCCCCTTTCAATTTTACGAAGTGCTTAGATACCAAATAGATCTGATTTGTCTACCGTGATTGCTATCTGGCTAGATACCGGGCTTTATACTAGGCGTAGCTTTTGGCTGTGTCAAGCCCTATTTGACCCTACTGTAAACCGTTTCACGTACGTGGTAGAACAAACCTAAATTAGTAAACGAGACATATGCTCCTGGGGTTCCCGAAATTCAAACCAAGATTACAAGAACGTAGGTTGTCCCTATGTAATGCGTTGGAAGCCGTGCCTTGTACCCCAATCAAGGACAAAGCAAGTTGTGTTTCGCCTGACACATGGCTCAACCACTTCATCAGTCGTATACTAGTCACATGCCAAACATTGAACCACTTGAGATTGCCCAGAGAGCCGTAGAGATTGCCAGTGACAAACAGGCCACGGATATCATCCTTCTAGACATCCAGGGTGTTGCCACTTTTGCGGACTATTTTGTATTGTTAAGCGCCGATAGTATGCGCCAGATCAACGCACTTGTTGATGACATCGCCCTTCACCTTAAGATGGAAGACATACACATTGGACACAAGGAAGGGACAGCTGAAGGTGGATGGGTACTCCTGGACTACGGGGATGTACTTATCCATGTCTTCTCGCCAGAGGAGAGAGAATACTATCGGCTTGAAGAACTTTGGAGAGAGGCTATTCCCTTGGTCCAGGTACAGTAGCCTACTCCGTTATCCATCCGTCGATGCTGCGCTCCCAGTCAATGATCTCGCCAGAGCTAAAGAATAGGCTGAGTTCATGGGCAGCGGCCTCAAGCGAGTCAGAGCCATGGACCAGGTTCCTACCGATATCCAACCCCAAATCGCCGCGTACCGTGCCTGAATCTGCTGACTTCGGGTCAGTAGCACCCATCGTCTGACGTACAACCTCAATGCTGTTCTTTCCCTGTACTGCCAGTGCAACCACCGGGCTGGACGTGATGAACTGTACTAGGCCCGGGAAAAACGGCTTGCCCACGTGCGCTTTGTAATGTCGATTGGCTAGTGCCTCATCGATCTGTATGAGCTTCATGGCTACCAGCTTGAGTCCTCTTCGCTCCAATCGGGTGATGATTTCTCCAGCCAGGCTGCGCTGTACACCATCCGGTTTGATTAACACCAGGGTTGTTTGGACATCTGCCACGAGTCTGCCTCCTAATTTGTTTTCTTTAATTTTGCGCCGCTATTTCGGCTTTGATGCTGCCGGCCTCGTGATACTGGGAGCACGCAGATAGTTGGGCTCCATGCTTGTGTTGTCGCTTGGTTCGCCCTTCGCCATCTGCTGTAAACCCAAGTCTGAAAGAATCGATATTCGCCGTGTGGGTGGCTCATCTGCCTGAACCGAGGTGCCCGACTTTGCTGACTCCTGGAGCTGGGCTGCCGCGGTATCGGCGCCTTCTCCGCAGAACACGGTGCCTTTGGGCACAGCATCCACCATAGCATCTAACGTGGTCACCTGTTCAATCATAGTTTGAACCCAACCGTCGGTAGATCGTTCATACAGGCTCCACGCAATGCGGTCCCTGCCAACCTCCAGAATCGGGCACAGCGGGCTTTGCGACTCACTGAAGTAACGTGTTGCTTCCACCTCTAACGTGCTTACACCTACCAGTGGAACGCCCAACGATTCGGCCATGCCCTTAGCGAGGCCCATTCCCACGCGTAGCGCGCTGAACCCGCCGGGCCCTTTAGCCACAACGATCACTTGGATATCTTGTACGGTTTTCCCTGCGTCTTTCAGCATTTTGGCCACAGTGGAGGCCAGTTCAAGGGTGTGGTTGTTCTTGCTGTGCCACGTAACGGATTTGATGACAGCCGCATCCTGCGTAAGGCCGACTCCTGCGTACCGTGTGGACGTGTCGATACAAAGTTCCACGGTTACCGCTTCTCCACGGTGGTGTGGGCTCGGAGTGTCGCCAGAAACGCGATGTGCCGTTCGCCCATGGCTGTCAGGGTGATATGTCGCGTTAGGTCATCCATGGGCTCAAGCGAAATCCTCAAACAGCCTGAAGGGAAGGCATCAGGCGTCCTGTCGGCCCACTCGATGACCGTGATCCCATCGCCAGACATGTACTCATCCAAACCCAGTTCGCCCAATTCCGCCGCCTGTTCAACGCGATAGAGATCGAGGTGATAAAGGGGCATGCGGCCCATGTACTCCGTGGCCATGACGAACGTTGGGCTGCGAGGTCGCTCTGCCACACCCAAACCCTCCGCGATACCCTGGGTCATGGTGGTTTTCCCTGCGCCAAGTTCCCCGGTCATAAGGATCACATCACCTGGTTCAGCAGCCTGCCCAAGTTGAACCCCGAAGGCATGTGTTTCCTCAGCAGTATGGCTGATCATTTCGGATGTATCGTTCATGTTTTCAGGTGATCCCAACCGGCTGCCTGGACATCCATTGCGACTCCATCCTTGTCAAACACGCTAACCTGCCCGGGCGTTCCTTCCACGATGGTGCCAATGACGTGGAAACCATGTTCAAGCTTCCTCTGAAGCGTAGCCATGACGGCTGGCGCTGCAGTAAAAAGCAGTTCATAGTCCTCGCCACCGTTGAGGGCCAGCTCCAACGCCGTCTCAGGGAAGATACTGGTGGCTTCTGCATGCACTGGAACCAGGCTCGCGTCCACATGTGCCGAATGTCCGCTAGCTGAGCATATTTTGGTTAGGTCGCTGAGCAGGCCGTCGCTGACGTCCATGGCGCATCGGACCCCTGCCTCCACCAGTGCTTGGCCTTCGCTGACACGGGGTCGAGGGCATTGATGCTGTTCAACCAAAAGTCGAGTATCCCCGACTGCCTGAGTTGGTTCGCCCTGGAGTATCGCAAGTCCTGCGGCTGATGCTCCAAGGGTTCCAGTCACAGCGATCTGGTCTCCTGGCCGGGCAGTGGATCGCAGCATTGGAGTAGCATCGATCACCCCGGTCTGGGCAATGGTCATGAAGAAGACGGGCGATGCCACGATGTCGCCACCGATTATGGTGACGCCGTATGTGGTTGCAGCATCGAGAAGCCCGGTGTACAGGTCATCCAAATCCTCGACAAGCGTGTCTTCGGGGAGCCCGAGGGTGACCACGGCAAACGTTGGTGTACCGCCCATCGAAGCGATGTCGCTAAGGTTTGAGGCGAGGCATTTCCATCCCACAGTCTTCCAGGTGCTGGTCTCAGCGGTGAAATGCACACCCTGGACTACCGTGTCGGTTGTGAGAAGCTCAGTTACGCCACCAACGGTCCACGCAGCCGTGTCATCGCCAATGGTGACGGTGAGGTTGGTGGATGCAGGGCTCTTTTCTTGGGGTACAGGAGTTCCTGCGGCTACCTGTTGCGCCAGCCGCTCTATCAGTCCGAACTCGCCTAATTCCCGTACATACATCGCCTGCATTATACTGGTTCACACAGCTACGACTCAAGGTAGGTGGTGCAATGCGGTATCTGGTGGAGGCGGATATTCACAGTAACCTAGAAGCCCTGCAGGCGGTCATGACCCATGCAGAATCCCAAGGTGGCTTTGATAGCATCTGGTGTCTTGGCGACATCGTAGGCTACGGCGCAGACCCCAACGCCTGCCTGACCCTCCTTCGTTCATACCCGCTTGCTGCCGTGTCCGGTAACCATGACCTGGCGGCTATCGATGCGGTTTCAATAGTCAAATTTAATCAACACGCCAAAGAGGCCATCCTCTGGACCCGTGAACAGTTGACGTCGGAGCACAGAGAGTTCCTGGCTAGCAATCCCTTACGACGAGAAGAGGACGGCGTCACGCTGCTCCATGGCACACCAAGCGACCCCGTTTGGGCATATTTCTTGCCTCAAATGATGACCTCTAGCGATGTAGCGGAGAACTTCGGCCAGATAAATACCCGGAGTTGCCTGGTCGGCCACTCTCACATTCCTTTCATTTGCCTTGAGGATGGAGCCCAGTTCCTCGGGCTGCAGCCGGGGCAGAAGAAAATGCTGGCCCAGGCTCGGTGCGTGGTGAACCCCGGCAGTGTCGGCCAACCTCGAGACGGGGACCCTCGCGCTTCGTATGCCCTGTACGACGCCGACACAGACACCTTTGTGCATCATCGTGTCGACTACGATATCGAGGCTGCCCAAGCCAAGATCACGGCGGCAGGCCTGCCGGACATCCTTGCTTCTAGGTTGGCTGTTGGAAGGTAGCAACCTCTCGTTGAGTACGGCAAACCGTCATGCTAAACTGCCAGAAGCGGTTATTTCCGTGACATTTCTGTTTATGTAAAGGACACGAAGCACGCGCATTCGCATAAAGACCACAGTTCAGGGGGTGAGAATCGGTCGCTATATAGAAAGCGACTGACCTTTGCGCTGCTTCTTACTGCGGGGTTCTTTGTTGTCGAAGTGGTTGGTGGGTTTGTAACCGGGAGCCTCGCCCTTCTCGCGGACGCAGGCCACATGCTCACGGACGTCGCGTCATTGATGCTGGCGCTCTTCGCAATCTGGATTGCCACCAAACCCCACTCCTCCAAGCGGAGCTACGGTTACCAGCGTGCAGAGGTGCTGGCGGCCATGGTCAATGGCATGGCACTCTGGGTCATCGTAGCCTTTATCATGTACGAAGCCATTACCCGCTTCGGCAACCCGCCGGAGGTGGACGCGCTACCGATGGTCATCGTGGCCAGCATCGGCCTCGTGGTGAACCTGGTGTACATCGCCATTCTCCACAGTTCGTCTGAAGAGAGTCTAAATATGAAAGGAGCGTTCCTTCATGTTGTGGGCGATGCTCTGGGGTCCGTTGGAGCGATAGTCGCCGGGCTGCTCATGCTCGCCACCGATTGGTATCTGGCCGACCCCATCATCAGCATCGTCATAGGCTTGCTCATCCTTTGGAGTTCAGGAAAGTTGCTCATGAACACGTTCCATGTGCTTCTGGAGGGAACGCCCAAGGAGTTGGTTCTTGAAGAGCTTGAAGCCGTCATCCGAGGAACGAACGGCGTCCTTGAAGTCCATGACATCCACGCATGGACGCTCACCTCCGGCTACAACGCTATGACCGCTCATGTAGTGGTTGCGGACGACTTTCCGTTGTCGCAGCGGGAGGCCTTGCTTGATCTGTTCCGGCACATGATTCCCACATCGTTCCCCATCCACCATCTCACCATCCAGATGGAGGAGTCATCCAATTGTTGCGAGGAAGCACACTTGCCCGCAGGCAACACGGATAACGTTCATGGAAATCATGGGTAGTTGCTGTTCATGGTAGGTACCACACCACACCCTATGTGCTACCATACAGAAAGCGAACAGTGAGCCGCCGCAAAGGGCGGTTCCTTAGTGAAACCTACACCACCAAAGAGGTTATATGAGCAAGCTAATTCAGCGGATAGAACGATTGGGCAAAGACACCCCGGCACCACTGGGGTTTGGGGCTGCCACTCGTCGTAAAGCCGCTCCCACCATGGTCCTCCTGGCTTCCACAGCTGATCCGAGCGCAGCAGCCAAACTTGAAGGCATTTCCCTGGATGGCGTGGTCTACACGTCTTCAGGGGCAAAGGGAGCAGACCTTGCGAAAGCAAGCAGCAGCCTGAAGGATGTTCCTTGGGGTGCGGAGCTTGAAAACCCCACTGCCGATCAGGTGAAAGAACTTGTTGATGCAGGATGTGACTTCATCACGCTCACCGGCACAACTGCTTCCCTGGAGGCGTTACAAAGCGAGGATTTGGGGAAGTTCTTGGTGGTCGCAGCTGATATCAAGGAAGAGCATGCCCATTCATTGGAAGTGCTGCCGGTAGATGCAGTGACTTTTGCTGATGTGGTCTCCTCTCCCCTCAACCTGGATGCCCTCATCGCTTTGGCGGCTGTTCGAGGCGAGATTGGCTGTCCGTTCCTGATCAGGGTGAGCGGCACATTGAGTTCATGGGAGCTTGAATGCCTCCGCGAGATCGGTATCGAGGGTGTGATTGTGGATCTTGAATCCACTGACATCGAAGCGTTGACCGCATTGGCGAAGGTCATAGTCGAACTTCCGCGTCGTCGTTCACGAACTGAGATGGCTTCCCCGTCGTTGCCCCGGGTCTCTGCCCGCGCTCAGGCCGTGGAACCAGACGATGACGACGACGATGATGAATACGAAGGCGACGATGATTCTGCGTAACCTGGATCTGTTGAGTCAGGAGCCGGGAGCGTTCATGCTCTTCACCATCATGGTCCTGACTGTTCTGGTTGCCAGTCTCACGGTGCATGAGTTCAGCCACGCTTTGGTTGCCACCTCCCTTGGTGACGACACCGCAAAGCGACTAGGGCGACTCTCTTTGAACCCCAAAGTCCATCTTGACCCCACGGGAAGTATCATGATCCTTGTGGCTGGGTTTGGCTGGGGGAAACCCGTTCCTGTCAATCCCAGGGCCTTTGGCAGCAATGCTTTGAAATACATGATGTTCGTTGCTGCCGCAGGGCCAGCTTCCAATTTCATCATGGCGACTCTCATAGTGGGTATCTTCAAAGTAGGTCTAGTGGATGCACCTTCCGGTCTTGGAGCATTCGCCTTATTACCTTTGGACTCCTCCGCCTCTACCGTCATTGGACAATTCTTTGCTATCGCACTTTTCCTGAACCTGATTCTTGGGATTTTCAATCTCATTCCTCTGGCTCCCTTGGACGGTTCCAAGGTGGCCTTGGGTCTGCTCCCAAGGGATATAGCGATTTCCTATATGCGGGTTGAGCAGTACGGCCCCGGGATATTAATGGGCATCATCATGATGGACATCTTCTTGAATACCAGGATCCTAGCTAGAATCATTGATGTCCCAATCAACATCTTGGAGAAAGTGATTATCTAAACCGTAGTGTGCGCTGCCCACTTGGACGCGTATAATAGCGATTAACTTTCAGGCTATGTGGCAAAGGTAGGGTGTCTTCATGTACAGGATTGCGATAATTGGCCTCGGCCTCATAGGAACTTCCCTTGGACTCGCCATAAGGCAGGCTTTGGGTAAGGACGTTGAGGTTGTTGGCACTGACTTAGAAACAAGCTTCACCTCAACCGCCAAGAAGATGGGTGCCATCGATCGGGACGAACGAAACATCCCTGCAGCCGTTCAGGGTGCTGACCTCATCGTCCTCGCATCACCTATCTTGGCAATGCGTGACCTGATGGAGTTCCTTGTCCCTTATTTGAGTGAGGGAACCATCGTCACGGATGTAGGTAGTACCAAAAAGGATGTTGTGGCCTGGGGAGAAGAGTTGCTTCCTGCCGGGGTCAGTTTCATTGGCGGGCACCCTATGACTGGCAAGGAAACTTCCGGCCCTAAGGATGCTGAGGCTGCGATGCTACACGGCGCTGTGTATGCCATTTGCCCTGCTCCTTCAGCCACGGAAGAGGCTACCAAGGCTGTGGTTGGACTTGTCCAAGCCATTGGTGCGAAACCCTACTTTGTTGACCCTGCGGAGCATGATAGTTACGTCGCTGCGGTGAGCCACCTCCCGTTCCTGCTTTCGGTAGGCCTTGTTAACACGACTACAAAGAGCGCAGGGTGGAGAGAAATGGCACGACTCGCATCCAGTGGATTTAGGGACATCTCCCGGTTGGCTGCTGGTGACCCGGTAATGCACAGGGACATAGCGGTAACGAACCGTGATGCCATAGTGCATTGGTTGGATGAGTACATCAAAGATTTACATGGATTGCGAAACCTGGTGAAGGATGACCAAGACGGCCTGGAGAAAGCCCTTGTTGATTCATGGGAAGGCCGAGCCCGCTGGATAATCAACAGAGACGCTGATGAACCGTTTGTCGGCGATGGCGTGAAAGCATCCGACCAGTTTATGGGGATGATCCTTGGCGATACCGTGGCCCAAAAGCTCAAGGATATGGGCGACGAAGGCAATCAAGACCCGACTCGTTATCGAAAAGGGTAAGCGATGCAAAAACCCGTTGTAGCGGCAAAGTGGCTTGAGGGAACGATATCGCCCCCTGGCGGCAAGTCGATATCCCACAGGGCCATTTTCCTCAATGCCCTTGCGAGAGGCCCTGCACGAATCTCCAATTGCTCCACAAGCATTGATTGCGAAGCCACACTTTTATGTGTTCGGAAACTAGGTATCCTTGCTTTCTACAGCCATGAAGCGGATTCCGTGGTCACAGTGGAAGGTGGAGATGGCCTTTTGTGGGAGCCAACAACCCTTCTGGAGGCAAACAACAGTGGGACGACCCTCAGGCTGATCACCGCCATTCTGGCAGGTCAGTCATTCTTCTCCGTCGTCACCGGTGACCAATCCCTGCGCTCCCGCCCGATGGTTCGCATCATTGAGCCGTTGAAGCTTATGGGCGCAAATGTTCATGGGAGACGGGATGACGTCCTGGCACCCCTGGCTATCCACGGAGGAAACCTCCACGGAATTGACTACCAACTCCCTATCGCCAGCTCTCAAGTGAAATCCGCCCTACTGTTGGCGGGTTTGCAGGCCGATTCCCCAACACGGTTGACGGAGCTGGCTCCCCCAAGAAATCACACGGAAAACATGCTCTCCGCAATGGGAGCGGACATTGAGACGAGTGGTAATTCGATTACTATCAAACCTAGCCGCTTGACTGCCATAGATATCAGGGTGCCCGGAGACATCAGCGCCGCATCGTTTTGGATGGTCGCAGCATCGGCCCACCCGAACGCATCGCTGAATAGCGAAGGCGTTAGCGTAAACCCCTCTCGTGCCGGCGTGATAGACATCTTGAAGCGCATGGGAGCTGACATCCAACTGGCAAACCATCGTGAAGAAGGCGGAGAAACGGTTGCTGACATCGTTATGAAATCCAGTGGCCTGGAGGGAGTCAAGATTTCCGGAGACATCATTCCCAGCGTCATTGATGAGCTACCGGTGCTGGCCGTTGCTGCCTGTTTTTCCCGCGGCACCACGGTCATCAAGGACGCTGCAGAGTTGCGGTTGAAGGAGACTGATTGTATCACAGCTATGGTTCAGGGACTGAGACATATGGGAACTGTGGTCCAGGAACTACCGGACGGAATGGTAATTGAAGGCTCAGCTACCCTCAATGGGACCACGTGCCAGAGCTACGGCGACCACCGCATCGCCATGTCGTTGGCAATTGCAGGACTCCTCGCCAAGGGAGAGACCGTGATAGAAGGTTCTGAGTGTGTATCCGTGTCCTACCCTCAGTTCTGGAACAATCTGGAAACCCTCACAAAGAGAGATGCCGTTGTCTAATGCTAATGAAGTCTTGAATCAACTAGGGCCTCAGCCCTTGATGATGGTCTTGTCCGGCCCATCTGGTGTGGGCAAGGACGCAGTCCTCTCACGAATACGCGATTTACATTACGATCAGCACATCGTGGTCACTGCTACGACTCGACCAATGAGGCCGATGGAGACAGACGGCATCGACTATATTTTCCTTGACCAGGCCTCCTTCGATAAAAAAGTGGCGGACGACGAGTTCCTGGAATGGGCAGAGGTCTACGGAAACTGCTATGGCGTGCCTAAAGACCAGGTGCGCGAAGCGATTTCTCAGGGCAGAGACGTCATCATCAAAGCCGACGTCCAAGGTGCTGCGACCATCAAAGCGTTGAATCCCTACGGGGTGTTCGTCTTCCTGGCACCGCCGTCGTTCGAGGAGTTGGAGCGACGTTTGACGATTCGCAAGACTGAAGCCCAAATAGACCTTGATAGACGCTTGAAGACAGCACGCGAAGAGATGGAACGATTGCCGTTGTTCGACTACGTTGTCGTAAACAGTGATGGAGCACTGGACGAAGCCGTGGCTGCGCTTGAATCCATCATCCAGGCAGAGCGGTGGCGATACCCCCGCAGGACGTTGGAGATCTAATCTCTACGCTGGCTGACATTGTTCAGTTCAAACTAACTTTTCAACCATTACTGCTTCCCCAAACACACACTGCATGAAAATCGTAATCGCCCCCCAGGCCTTCAAAGGAAGTCTTTCTGCAACTCAAGCTGCGGACGCCATCGCGAGTGGAACCCGGCAGGTGTTCCCCAACGCCGAGTTGGTGCTCGTGCCTGTTGCGGACGGGGGTGATGGCACGCTTGATGCGCTCATCAACGCAACCACCGGTACATTCCACACTGGAACGGTATCTGGCCCTTTGGGTCAACCCGTTTCCGCTCGATGGGGCGTCCTGGGCGATGGAGCTACCGCTGTCGTTGAGGCTGCGCAGGCATGCGGGTTGGCCTTGTTGTCAGAGAGAGACTGGAATCCTCTAAAGACCTCCTCTTATGGTGTTGGCGAACTTATACGACACGCCTTGGACGCGGGCTATCGCAGAATAATTATTGGCCTCGGAGGCAGTTCCACAAACGATGGCGCATCCGGGTTGCTCGGTGCCCTTGGTGGTAAGTTGCTTGATGTGGATGGGGTAAATCTCCGTCCAGGTGGAGCAGCGCTTCTTGATCTATCACAAATCGACCTCCCCGGTATGGATCCACGCCTACAGAAATCTGAAATCATCATCGCCACCGATGTCACGAACCCTCTGTGTGGCCCCATTGGAGCAGCTGCCACATTCGGGCCTCAAAAAGGCGCTAGCCCCAAAGACGTCGTCATGCTGGATGCAGCATTGGCTCGCTTGGCAGGAGTCATCGCGCAAGACCTGGGGATAGACATACTCGATATCTCTGGCGGAGGAGCTGCCGGGGGTATGGGGGCTGGCCTGGTCGCATTCCTTGGGGCGCGAATCGAGTGGGGTGCGGACATCGTTTGTGATGCCGTAGGGCTAGATGGACACCTTGATGGCGCCGACTTGGTTATCACGGGTGAAGGTCGATTGGACTGGCAGACCGCCTATAACAAAGCCCCCGTAGCCGTAGCCCGTAGGGCCGCAGCGCGCGATATACCAGTGCTGGGAGTCGCCGGTTCGTTGGGCCCCGGTTGGAGGGGCCTCTACAAGGAGGGGTTCACCAGGTTAAGCGGTATGGTCTCAGGGCAAGTGACTCTGGACGATGCAATGGCGTCCCCTGAAACCCACCTGACTCGTGCCACAGTGCGGGGACTAAAGCGACTCAGGTCCGCACTACCTAGCGTATAACCACCAGATGAACCTCGCCCGGGCCGTGCACCCCAATGACGATGGTCTGTTCAATGTCTGCCGTCTTGCTTGGCCCGCTGATGAGGTTCATGTACCAGTTAGAATCGCTTTCTTCCGCCAATTCGGCCTCACGAAAGATCAGCAAGTCCTCTATCGTCTCAACCACCTGGTCCGCCTGTGCAACCGCTATGTGGACCGGAGGCAAGAGGGAGGTCATGCGGGCTGCACCTTCTCGAGCCACCAGCGATGCTGACGCCGTTTCTGCTATCAGGTAATCCATGCCTGTGATGCCGATGTCTGCACCCGCGGCGATTCCCTGCATATCGTTGCTCTGTGAGCCCAACAGTACAGAGTGGATGGACTTCGTTTCTAGTGCCTCATCTAACCCAAGGCGTTCAACCACGGGGTGTGATGTGCGGACTACGGTATTAGCAGCCAATCCATTTGCTATATCGACAATCGCCTCCCGCGCTTCGGCGTCAGACGATACGAATACAACCTTCCACTCCTGGAGCAGCGCACTTCTATGGAGCTGCTCTAACAGTGCGTCCCTTCGCTGAGCCAACGATTCACGCAACGCCTCGGCCTTTTGGGCGATGTCCTGGTCGTCCGCCGGATTCGGGCTAGCGTCTGGAGGGGTGACTTCAGCCCCATCGTTACCTTTGGCCAGAGCTGCACGTACCGTTGCAAGGAATGCCTCTTTACTTGCCATCCTTGTCCCCTTTCTCGGAAGGAAGGGCCATTGCCGACCACCGTGCATGGAAGGGTTTGGCGGAAACCGTTGGGAAGTCCCTTGACTTGGTCCATCCCGACAACGGTGGGGGTAAGCGGCGCATGAACTTATTTCGTGACAGCGGCCATTGAAGAATCGATGCCACCTTGCCAGCCAGACCGAACATCCTTGGACTGCTAACGATCATTCGCCACCCACGCATCATCATCGACTCGATGCGGTCGGGCTTCCTCGTTCCAGCCGGGCCTTCTGTCGCATCGCTGCGGAGCTTCAAAAGCATCCGAGGTATATCAATGTCGAGGGGACATACTTCCTTGCACGCTCCACACAGCGTCGAAGCGAAAGGCAGGTCTTTGGCTATGGGTATACCCAGGATGGATGGCGTTACCACAGCGCCAATGGGACCCGGATACACCCAACCGTATGCGTGGCCACCTACTTTGCTGTAGACCGGACACGCGTTCAGGCACGCACCGCATCGTATGCAGTAGAGCGCCTCTCGCAGTTGAGGGTCGGCAAGCATCTTTGAACGGCCGTTGTCCAGGATGACCAGATGGAACTCCTCCGGCCCGTCCTCCTCGTTCCTTCTCTTAGGGCCGGTGGCAAATGCCACGTAGCTGGTTATGCGTTGCCCAGTAGCAGAGCGTGTCAGCAGTGGGAGGAACGTTGCAAGGTCACTCAACCGTGGGATGACACGCTCCATGCCCATCGTGGCGACGTGAACTCTTGGCAGCGATGAGGACATGCGGCCGTTGCCCTCGTTCGTCACCATGACGATCGTGCCTGCCTCAGCTACGCCGAAGTTGGCACCTGTCATGCCCATGTCAGCCTGGAGGAACTTCTCCCGAAGCACCTTGCGCGCTATACCGGCCAGTGCAGTTATGTCACTTTCCGCCGGGGTACCGAGTACGCGTTGGAAAAGCTCTGAGACCTCTTCTTTGGATTTGTGCAACGCCGGGGCGATGATGTGGTACGGAGCCTCTTTTGCCAATTGGATAATGTACTCACCAAGGTCCGTCTCGACTGGTTCTATGTCCATGCCCTCAAGGTAGTCGGCTACACCCATCTCCTCAGAGACCATGGATTTACTCTTGATGACGGTTTTTACACTATTGGCGCGAGCCACACCGGCCACATACTCATTGGCTTCCTGGGTGTCATGGGCGAAGAACACCTTTCCCCCGGCACGTTCCACGTTGGTTGAGAGCATATCCAGATAGTGGTCGAGGTGACCCAGCGTCTCCTGCTTGATCTCCTTTGCGCGCTTGGTGTGCTCGTCCCACCGCTCCTGACCGAACTCTTCGATGGAATCGGTGCGACCTTGCCGGAAGTTAGCAAGCCTGTCCAGCGATTTCTGGATTGTAGGGTTGTTGATGGCTTCTGACGCTCTAGGGGTGAATTCTTTCGTCCTGATGCTAGGCATTCATACCTCCCGGGAGTCCTGATGCCAGGAGTTCAGCGATGTGCATCGGACGCGCTTTCATCGATTGTCGACGCATTGCACCGCCCATGTGCATGAGGCAGCTTGCGTCCACAGCAGTTAGGACATCTGCGCCACTCGACTCAACGTGGCCCAGTTTTTCATTCAGGATCGCCATCGATATCTCCGGATACTTCACGGAGAACGTTCCACCGAACCCGCAACAGTTTGTAGAGTCCGTCATTTCAACCAACTCAAGGCCATCCACCGCCTGGAGTAACTGGCGGGGTTGGCGAGCCACGCCCAGGTCTCGCAACGCGTGGCAGCAATCGTGATATGCAACGCGAGTGGGCTGCGGAAGGGTGGAGCCGATGTTCTCTACACCCATGACGTCTACCAGGTATTGGGAGAGCTCAAAGGTGCGGTTTCGCAGGGACTCAACTTCGTCTTTAAGCTCAGGGGATTCCCGGAGCAATTCCGGATAGTGGGTGAACACCGTGGTTACACAAGAGCCTGAAGGTGCCACAATGACCTCGCTATCGCGGAACACCTCTACAAACCGTCGGGCAACCGCTACGGCATGGGAGTGATACCCCCCGTTGAGAGCTACCTGGCCACAGCAGGTCTGTTCGCCAGGGAAGTCCACTTCAAATTCGAGGTGTCGAAGCAGCTTAACGGTAGCTTCGCCGATTTCCGGGTAGAACTGATCGACCAAGCAGGTGACGAAGAGAGAGACTTTCTTACCGGGCATAGTGCTCCTTCCACTGGAAGTCTCAGTACGGTAGCAGGGGTTTAAGGCTCAAGCAAGGGGAATTATAGGCCAGAATAGTGCCTTGTAGAGCAACCTCGCTACTAAATTGAACCCATAGGTGATTCTTAGCTGTAGATTTGCACAATACAGCCCGCTACAATAGCTGTGCATTGGCTGTGGAGGAACCGTCTTGCGAGATTACGAGAGAGCCTTCGAGATTGCGGGAACCGGCGTTGGTGTCGTGTTTCTTGCTCTGGTGGTTCTTACTCTGGTGACCTTGGTGCTCACGCGGTACATCAAAGAGAAGGATCAGGAGGATGAACCACTGAACCCTGGCTCGCCACCTGATGGACCTAAAGCGACGCCAGTTACAAGCGATAACGATGACCCGGCAGCCATCGCCGCTATGGTGGCAGCTATTCAGGTTATCCGAGGAAGCGTGACTCGTGTTCCGATGAGGCCGCTACCCACTTCCACTGCGCCTATGGCAGGGGCTTGGCGTTCCCAGGGTCGACAGGCGCTGATGCAAAGCCAGGGAGTCTCATCCACACCTAGGACTCGTCGACGATGATGGCTAATAACAACAAATCCTGTTTGACAAGGACACATCGTGCTAACTGGTGATATCCCATTTGATAGCCAGTTCTTCTCTGAACTTGCCAGCTTCTGGGACAGCGGCGTCATGATTCTGATAGCTATCGGATTCATTTACCTGGCTATCCAAAAAGGATTTGAACCGCTTCTCCTGATTCCCATTGGCGTTGGGATCATGATGGCCAACATCCCTTTCAGTGGGATGGCTGACGAAGATGGGCTGCTGGTCCTCCTGAAGGGTTTTGGGCTGAATACGGGGCTCTTCCCGTTATTGATGTTCCTTGGCCTTGGAGCGCTTACGGACTTTTCCGCGCTCATCCAACGACCGAGCATGGCGCTCCTTGGTGCTGCTGCTCAGGTTGGGATTTTCGGAACCCTTATCGGTGCTATAGCGCTTGGTTTCTCCCTGGAAAACGCCGGGGCCATCGGCATCATTGGCGGCGCGGACGGCCCGACAGCCATCTTCGTCTCGACTCGATTGGCTGACGAAGCGTTGCTAGGCCCCATCGCAATCTCTGCCTACTCGTACATGGCCATGGTGCCCCTGATTCAGCCACCCATAATGCGTTTTCTCACCACAAAGAAAGAGCGAAGCGTCGAAATGACGTACGATCCCAAACCGGTCCCCAAGCTGGTGAGAATCCTTTTCCCGCTGCTGATAGTGATCCTGGCTGCCCTTGTGGCGCCGAAGTCGATACCTCTCATCGGGATGTTCATGTTCGGTAACTTGCTTCGGGAAAGCGGAGTCGTCGATCGCCTAGCCAGCACGGCCCAGAACGAGTTGATCAACCTCACTACGATTCTTCTAGGGCTGACTGTGGGCGGGACGATGGTAGCTGATAAGTTCCTGGACCCGGACACGTTGAAAATATTCGCTCTTGGTTTGGCGGCATTCACTATAGCAACAGCAAGCGGCGTAATCTTCGGGAAGATCATGTATCTGACGTCTGGGGGAAAGATTAACCCACTGCTGGGGGCTGCAGGTGTATCGGCAGTGCCTATGTCAGCCAGGGTGGTTCACAAGGTAGCCCTGGAGGCCAACCCCAACAACTACCTCATCATGCACGCTATGGGACCGAACGTCGCCGGAGTGTTGGGCTCAGCTATTGCGGCGGGTGTCATCCTCAGTATGATCGGCTAACCGGTCACGGTAATAGCAGGCCAACTTCGCGTAGCGCTGGCGACCCCTCAATCCAGTAAGGCAGTCCCGGTACCAGTCGTGCCAAAGCAAGCTCTTCGATGGCTCCCACCTGCGCTCCGATACTTTGCATAAGAACCGTTACATAGATACGAGCTTCACTGGGAGAGAAATCGACCAGATAATCAAACAACCGGTCAGCCGTTTCAGTTGGTATGGATAGGTTGTTGAGCAGAATGGTTCGTTCTGCCCTCAGGTTGGCGTCTGCCAGGAGAGCCAGCCACAGCACTAATTGCCCTCTAGCGTGTTCACTTCTGTCTGAGCGCTCACGGAGGTCTGCGATCTGAGTGCTGATGAACGTTTCGTATCCCGCCAGTTCCGGATAGAGAAGTAAGTCCAACCCTGTCATGGTCTCAAGACTTCGGAAAAAGAGAATCTGGTGTGCATAAGCTTGCGCTTCCCGCAGAGCCAGTACGTCCAGATTTGCCTGATTATCTAGTGCCGGGTTGGTGAGGCTTTGTCGGAAATGGCCCAGCTCATGGGCAATAGTGCTTAATACCTGCATGGGCGATCGGTCGCCTTTGACTACGATACGGAAAATACCTCGCCAGGAAGTGTGATAGCCAATGAAGCTTTTGGTCGTCTCACATCGCGCCAGATAAAGGGATTGAACGCTCTCATTCAAACTAGAGACCACATCGCTGCATTCCGCGTCTACCCACGTCGCGAATTCCTCGTCAGTAAGGATGCTTATTGCTAGGGGCTCATCCCGTAGGACGCCTTGATGCACCGTTTGGTAGACCGCATCCACAACACCTTGCAGCCCCTTTAATGCAATCTCTGAATCTGTGGCTAAACCAGACGTGGATCGTATGGATTCAATGGCACCTAATCGTCTTGTGACCTCAAGCGGTGAGAGTTCATCGGTTACAGAAACTGGTCGGACACCTCCAACCCACCCAACGCTACGACGCGTCAAAATACTGGATTCCACGTTAAAACCTTCTAGTTCACCTACATTCAAGGCGAGTCGCATTTCATACACCCCAGGATTCGGCGTCAGATCCAGTCTTTGGTCCAAGACCACAAATAATTCACCGGCGCCCAACGCGGAGCCTTCCCAGGAATGGACAACCTCTCCGCTTAAAAGCAAATCTACGGAAAAAGAAGCGACCAGGTCTTTGGAGCCTCTATTCTTTATCGCCCAACTGACAAACACGTCGTTTTCTCGATAGATTGGTCCCTGCGCACCAGTCCTTCCGGGATAACTAGTGGCAATCAGCGAATTTGACCAACCAGTTGGGGTATAGGAAACGATTTGAGCCGGGTCATCCTGGGTGATGGGGCTTGGTAGAGGTGAAGCAGGCAGCGCCCCACCCCAATAGAAGCGCAGGAGAACGGTATTGTCTGTTTCATCGGCTTCTTCAATCAGATTAGTAGGATCTAATTTAAAGGATAACGAATGAAAACCAATTGGTATATGTATGGTATCCAGAAGTCCACGCCATGGAGGTGTAATGACTGCTTCCCCAGATACTAATGCTAGCTGGCTAAACTTGGTGATTAATACACCATCAAGATACATGTAAACCAGGAATAATTGATTAATACTTGATAAACCTGAGTTGTTGTAAGCCAATTGGATCCTGGGATCTCGTGGAAATGACAGGTTTTCTTCCTCAGAAGGCAACCCAGTTATGTTGATTGGAATAGCCCAGTCATTTGGCTTGAATGGGCTGAGGTTCGGCAATCGTTCCGGTGATATCTGCTCTGCATTGCTTGGAGGGCCGAACGCTGGCCAAACAAACGTTTCGGTCACTGAATTGTGGATGCTGTTTATGCTTTGAACGTATCCGGTTGAATCCACCAGAAGGGTGAGTGCATGCTGACCTGGCGTTAACCTGGTCCTACTCGGTAAAACATCCCAATCTCGGACTGATTGAACCTCGCCCACAAAAAGACCCTTTGAGGCCCAACGTTCAACGGGAATGCCGTCCAGAAGCAAGTCTATAGAAAAAGGACTGTTAGCTGAATCAGAACCATCGTTTGTTATCGCCCAACTCACATAAATGGCACCGTCTCGTTGTATTTCGGTACTCTCTGTTGCATTGGGAGTTGAAGAGACGATCAAAGCGGATGCCCAGCCATCCAGAGCGATTGGTTGAACTGAGATGTCAGGGGGCTCAACTGAGGGAATTTGAGGTACACCCGTCTCTGGAGGTGTGATTGACGTACCAGGAGTCACGGTTGCGGCGGTTGGAACGGTGTTTGTTGCGAACGTAGGAGGTGTAGAGGTAGGGGAAACGGGCGAACTAGAACAAGCCATCGCTAGGAGAGCAATAATCGTCGTTATGGGAGCCAGGGTCATAACTGACCTGGATCGCAACATTAAAGGCCTCTGCCTTGGTTATCTGTAAGCAGGCGAACGCTGTAAGGGAGCGGCTTCACGTCCCATACGCGTAGTGTATCACGCCTGCTAACCATGTAACGAAGCCGCAGCCCCAGGGTTAGACCCGGTAACTGCGGCTTCGTTGGTTTCTCAGAAAGAACCCTGTCTTAGATGAACGACGGTGCGAAGACCAATGCCACAATGGACATGAGTTTCAACAAGATGTTCAGAGACGGGCCAGATGTATCCTTGAAGGGGTCTCCAACGGTGTCACCGACAACGGCAGCCTTGTGGGCATCAGAACCCTTACCGCCGTGGGCTCCGGCCTCAATGTACTTCTTGGCGTTGTCCCAAGAGCCTCCTGCGTTCGCCATGGTGACCGCAAGCATGAAGCCTGAAGCGATGGCACCCATCAGCATACCGCCGAGGGCCTCTGCGCCAAGAAGTGAACCCATAATCACCGGGGCGACCACTGCCAGCACGCCTGGGAGAATCATTGCTTTCAACGAACCTTGTGTGCTTATGTCAACACATCGGGCATAGTCAGGCCTCCCGGTGCCGTCCATCAACCCTGGAATTTCCCTGAACTGGCGCCGGACTTCTACGACGATGGCGAAAGCCGCTCTACCGACTGCTTGCATCGTGAGGGAAGAGAACAGGAACGGAAGCATGGCACCTACCATCAGGCCCACCATGGTTTTGTGGTCCAGAAGGCTAGCTGTATCCATGCCCACTGCCTGGGCGTAGGCAGCCATCAGGGCCAGAGATGTCAGGGCCGCAGAGCCGATGGCGAAGCCCTTACCTGTAGCTGCCGTAGTGTTACCCAGAGAGTCCAACGCATCTGTGCGTTGACGGACTTCTTCGGGCAGTTGGGCCATCTCAGCTATCCCGCCTGCGTTATCGGCAACAGGGCCGTAGGCGTCAGTCGCCAGGGTGATGCCCAAAGTAGAGAGCATTCCTACTGCCGCAATGGCGACACCGTAGAACCCAAAGAGTTCAAATGAACCCCATATACCGGCGGACACAACAAGTACGGGTACAACCGTGCTCTGCATGGCACTAGCGAAACCTTCAATAATCAAGGTCGCGGCGCCTGTCTCAGAGTTCTTGGCCACCGTCTTGGTGGGGGAGTAATCAAAGGAAGTGTAGAACTCTGTCATGTAGCCAATAACGATTCCCGCACCGAGCCCGATAAGGACGCAGTAGAACAACTCAATACCTGTATCTCCTGGGAAATCGAGTATCTGTGAGATGGCGAAGGTAAACCCTACAACCAGGACACCTGCCACCAACACGCCCCGTCGTAGCGCCCAAAGAAGGGTGCTGAAAGAAGCGGTCTCACTTGCTCGCACGAAGAACGTCCCTACGATTGAAGAAACGATTCCACCCGCTGCGATGAGAAGTGGGAACATGATAAATGGTGAATAGAGGTCAGTAAACGAAGGAATTTTTCCGCCGACAGCTCCCGCGGAAAACACCGCCAACGCCATTGCTGCGATAATCGACCCGATATAGGACTCGAACAGGTCGGCGCCCATGCCGGCCACATCGCCTACGTTGTCACCAACGTTGTCAGCAATCACAGCCGGGTTACGGGGGTCGTCTTCCGGAATCCCTTGCTCAACCTTACCTACCAGGTCAGCGCCAACGTCGGCTGCCTTGGTGTAGATACCACCCGCCACCCTGGCGAACAGAGCGATGGAGGATGCGCCGAAGCTGAAGCCAACGATCCACTTCATGATGTCTTGTGATTGTTCCGCTATGGTATCCGAGCCATTCGCGGCAAATTCACCAAAGATGATGTAGAGAGCGGACACACCTATTAGGCCCAGTCCGACAACCATCAGTCCCATAACTGCGCCACTGGAGAAAGCCACGCGCAAGGCAGGGTTCAACCCTTTAGAGGCCGCAGCTGTGGTTCGGACGTTGGCCCTGGTTGCAACCATCATACCCAGGTAACCCGTAGCTGCTGATACGACAGCACCTGCAACGTATGCAGACGCTGTACGCCAATCAATCACAACTACCAGAACGACCGCCACAGCGGCAACAAAGAATGCCAGGAAACTGTACTCTCGCTTTAGGAATGCCTGTGAGCCTTCTTGGATGGCTTTGGCGATTTCCTGCATCTTGCTGTTGCCCTGGTCTGCTTTGATAACGTTGTACGCTAGGACAATCGCGAATAAAAGCGCTAATGTGCCCGCGCCGCCAGAAAGGGCTATGCCTTCCACTGATAACTCCTCCGCCCCGCTGGTGTGAGGCTACTGTTTTACAATCCCGAAAACTATCACGAAATTCGTCGCGGGTCAAGGAATTCATATGAGGAATAACCGTGGAAACACCTTTTGTGTTGAGTGCCTGAGGGTCCAATTATCACAGATGATGGCACGATGTAGCGGGCATATGGGGCCGAAAGCAAAGGTGGCCTTGTCAACGAGAATCGGTATACTGCACTTGAAAAGAAAAACCACATAGAACGTCTGCATCATCACTGGAGGGGAACCATGCACGTGACACGTATCTACGTCGGCCCGGACGGCAAGTCCCACTTTGAAGAGGTTGACCTGGACTTCCACCCCAGGGCTGAAGGGCAATCGGAGGGGACACCCGCTGCAGACGCAAAGCAGGCATTCTTTACCCGGCAAGCCGTTGGCTACGTCCTGGATTGGCATACCGCTCCCGGTCGACAGTACGTCATCACACTGTCCGGCGAAGGTGAGATCGAAGTCGGCGACGGAACCAAGAAGCTCTTTGCTCCCGGCGATGTCCTGTTAGCCGAGGACACTACCGGGCAGGGGCATGTAACCCGGGTCGTCGGCTACCAGCCTCGAACAATGATGTGGGTGCCGCTGGAGTAACGAGGGCGGGCCTAATCCAGGATGATGATGTAGGCCTCTTCCAGCGTGGGTTCCCGCGAGACGAACCGTTCCAGGTTGCCCTGACCCACTAGGTCTTGCACCTTACCGTTCAACGTCACGCCAACCTCTGTGTACAGCGTTATGCGTTGAAAGGGGCCGTCAGAGCTGGTTGTCGTCCTGGTAACCCCGTCAAGGCGCCTAAGCTCTTCCACCAACCCTTTGCGAGGCGCTCGGATAATGCCCTCCGCCACGTTTACCTTGCTGAAGCCTTGTTTGATCTCCCGAGGTGTCCCCAACGCCACTAGCGAGCCGTTATTGATGATGGCGATGGTGTCGCACAGCTGGTCTGCCTCAAACATATAGTGCGTTGTGAGAAACACGGTTACACCTTCTGCTACCAGCCGTGGGACCAACTCTCGAAGCTCCTGCGCGTCTATCGACTTCAAGCCCCACGCTTGCTGGTATAACTCCGATGTTTGGCCAAACCGACGCGCCAACTTCTCAAACCGCCACTTCAACGAAGGGTTAGCTTCCCCGTTGCTCGCAAGGTGGGAGTCGATGGCCCATTCCAGTGCGCAGCGAGTAGCCATGAAGGCGTGAAATCCAAACCCCTCCGCCAGCAATGTCTCAGCATCACGCAACGATGTGACGGATCGGTTGTGCGCCCATACGACCAGCAACTGGGCGACGTGGTCCTTACTGAAGTGGGCTTGTAGAGACATATAACCCTCAGGGTTTACCACGGGTGTCGCTACCGCCACACGGTAGTACCGCACAAGTGTGTTGAGGGGTAGCTCCCTGACGGTGACGTTGTCCTCCACTGATATGTCGTTCACCAGCTTTGCCAGCCCCAGCATGTGCACTTCAGCGTATGCCGACGAGTTTATGTACAGCCCGTCGGTCCAATTGAATACGGGATGGGTGTGATGTTCTGTGGATTGCCTTTTGACACCAGCCAGATGTCCACGTCTGAGTACTGATTCTCAAACTCCTCAACCCTTGAGCCGTTGATGAAGATCGTATCGTCGGCCCTCAGGTTCCAGCCGTGGGCGGCTGTGCGGACACTCTGGGTCACCTGCTCCAGGGGTTGAGCAGCATGGTGTGGTTCGGCAATTTGCATGGATGCACTCCTCGGTGTGTACGGTGTGGCTGACCCAAATAGAAAGCCACCAATACACATGGCATTGGTGGCTGAGACTATCTGTGATTCAAGCCGCTCACAACCGAGGAATCAAGCCGCTACGTATGTAAAACCACGAAGAGAGCAGCCTGCCTCGCCGAGACTAGTCCTTGAGCATCATGACGAAGGCAGAGCCAAGGCTCAGGTCTTCATGCGTATGGCCAGGGCCGCGCACGTCCTCCATCAACCGAAGGTCGCCCGGCTTGAAAACCTGCTTGGTTCCGTCACTCAAGCCGATCTCCACTTCTCCCTCAAGGTGAATGATGAGCCTGCGTTCGGTCAGCGGATGGAAGTCCATCTTCCTGAGTTCAGGGTAGTGATGAATGCCAGCCTCAGTGATGTTGCTGAACGCCTTAAGGTAGGCATGGTCTTCCAATTGCAATGGCTCAATATGGCTCTCGTTGTCAGCTCCTGGGAACACCCTGTACATCGCCATGTCATTCTCCTCCTGTTGTCCTGAGACTAGAGTGGTCGAACGTTCCTGCCCGGGCCTGATGTGCCCTCTCGCACCGCTTTCGCCGTTTCTTCGTCTACTCCCTTGGTCCACTTTCGTTTGAGCGGATCGCTGACGTTGAAGGAGAAGCTGCCGACCTGCTCGATGGTGATCTCGATGTTGTCGCCGTCTTGCATCGCGCCCAAGCCCTGGTGATTGGTGCCCAGGTAAAAGACAACGCCTGGGGCGACCGACTCAATGGCGGAAACGTACTCGATGGACTCTTCAATCGTGTTGCCCATGTCGTTGGTGTTGTAGTCGCCACGGAGCTCGCCATCTACACGTAGCTCTACGTGTAGGTTCTGCGGGTTGGTTATCTCATCCTTGGTGACAATGCACGGACCCATTGGCGCAAAGCCGGTGTACGACTTGGCCGGGGAGATGGGCAGTGTGTTTGGCACTCTGGGTGGGTTAGGGGTGCCGGTGAAGATGCGCGCCGATACGTCCAGCCCGCAGGTGTAGCCGAACACGTAGTCCATGGCATCTGCCGACTTGATGTCCTTGCCGTCCTTGCCGAAGACGAGTACAAGCTCAGCCTCGTGGTGGAAGATGTTGGCATCCACATCGGGGAGCACTACAGTGCCACCCGGAGCCAGTACGGCATCCAGCGATTTGGTGAAACCCCACATGGGTGCCGGTTTCTTATGCCCGTTCTCCAGGAAGTTACCCCCCATCGCCAGTATCTTGCTAGGCCGGGGCAGTGGCGCATCAAGCTTCACGCTTGCCAGGGGAGTGGCATTTCCGTCTTTTCTGAGCTTTTCAAGCTCCTCCTTCAGGGATTCGTAGTTGCTGATGAGGGATTCCATGCCAGCCTGACCTGAACCCGTGCACAGGCTACTGATATCCACCACACCATCGCCTTTGATAAGCGCGGTCTTGCCACCGTTATACGTTACAAACTTCATAGCTTCCTCCTCTTGGATATGTTTCTATCGTTGTGCCAGCCAATTTGAGGCGTCGTCCTTGTTCTTGTCACGCCATGCAACGTTCAACTCAATGCCCTCGATGACCTGTCTAACAGACCGCTCGGCCGCCGGGACAGGATGGGCCGCATAGAACTGCTTTACATCGTCCAGGCGCTCTTGGGTCGTAAAGCCGCGTGGCAGTCCGACCAGGCGCATCAGCATGAACCCACCGTGGCCGTACCGCTCATTGAATTCATCCCAGTTGTCCTTCAGGAAGTCCCACGCCAGCGCCTTGCCCTTCGGGTTGCCCGATACGGCACCCACCACCGTGACAGTATCCTGTGAGCGGACATCGTCGGTCAGGGAACGCTTGAGGACATCGCTGATAAGCTCCGGGTCAGGGATTCGCGTCAGAGATATTAGCAGGCGAACCTTCTCTTCCTGAAGCTCCGCCTTCTTTTGAAGGTCCCACATGCGTTCGTATGTATCGCCATCGCCCTGTTGTGCTGTGAGGCTGTAAACCACGCCACGCAGGTCGGGAGCCAGGGACGAGGGGTCTCTCAGGTACTTCTCAAACCGGGACTTCGCCTCGCCGAGCACCTCAGGATCCTCATAGTAGCCCGCTTGGCCCAGGGCAACACCGCGCAGGAGTGTATCCAGGTGACCCTCGCCAGACTTCGGCTCCCAACCCATCCGCTTTGCCAGCGGGGTAAAAAGGCTCTGGCATAGCGCCTTGAGCTGCGGGTAGCACGCTTCGTCGGAGAGAAGGGTATCCAGGTCGCCCAGGTTCCCGGCCAGTTCACGCCAGACACTGGCGTCAGTCTCGTCTTTGTACGCCTCTGCGATCGCCAGGAACTGGCTGACAGGAAGGTACCCAGCCCGCGATAGCGCGTACGCATCGTTCTGCACACCAAGTCTGTCTGTGTCTGACAACGCTCGGGATGCAATGGCCGGGATGAGGGCATTCCAATCGTCGGGGCTCAGGTTCACCCGATAGAACCCGGTCTGGTCGGTGTTCACCTTGAACCAGGTTTTAGCTGAGTCCATTGGTGCCTTGATATCAATAGTGCCGGAGGCGGATTCCATCAGTGTTGGTGCCGGAGTCTCTCCCCAGGACGTAGTTACGCTTATCGGCACCTTCCATGACCCTGCTCCAGCATCGCCGTCGACGAGGTGGCTGAACAGGAACCGTGACTGCGATATTTCTAGCTTTACGCCCTTGTCATCACGCTTCGATTCTACGTTCAGCACCGGATAGCCCATCTGCGCCGTCCAGGTGTCCATTAGCGACTTCACAGGCTTACCGGAGGCTTCTTCCATGGACTCCCACAGGTCGGCGGTCCGGGCGTTGGAGTATTGATGGGCGGCGAGGTACTTCTGCAAGCCCACGCGGAAGGTCTCCGGGCTGAGGTAGTCTTCCAGCATGCGGATAATCGAAGCGCCTTTGCTGTAGCTGATGGCGTCGAAAAGCTCCTCAACTTCAGCGGGTGTCTTCACCGTTGCTTCGATGGGATGGGAGTTCTTCAGGCCGTCCAGGCTCAGGGCACGGATGGTGTCATTGGCCACAAACTGGGTCCACATCTTCCATTCCGGGTGTATGTGGTTCACCGCTTTATCACCCATCCAAGACGCGAAACTCTCGTTCAACCACAGGTCGTCCCACCAGACCATGGTCACCAGATCGCCGAACCACATGTGGGCCATTTCGTGCGATATGACCTCGGCCACGCGCTGTCGTGTAGCAGCAGAGGATATGGCGGGATCAACGAGCAATGCCGTCTCTCGATAGGTAATCGCTCCCCAGTTCTCCATGGCGCCAGCCGCGAAGTCTGGGATGGCGATGTGGTCAAGCTTCTCCAACGGGAAGGGGATGCCGAAGTACTCGTTGAAGTAGGTAAGAAGTGAGACAGACGTGTCCAGCGCGAACCGGCCCTGCTCCTCTTTGCCACGGGTGGTCCGTACCCGGATGAGAGTGCCGTTGTCGGCCTTCTGTTCGATGACGCTAAGTTCCGCCACGATGAACGCGAGCAGGTACGTGGACATGATGGGTGATTCCTTGAACGTGACGGTCTTCACCGCCCCCGATGCCGATTCACTGGCAACGGGCATGTTGGAGACGGCATCCATTGCAGACGGAACCGTCAACGTCAGTTGGAACGTCGCTTTCAGTGCAGGTTCGTCCCAACAGGGGAACGACCTTCGGGCAGATGAAGGCTCAAACTGGGTTGTCGCCATGACATGTGACTTGCCATCAGAGTCCGTGTACTGGCTGCGGTAGAACCCCGTAAGACGGTCGTTCAGCTCGCCCGTGAAGATGATGCGCAATGTCCCTTTCCCGGCCGATAGTGCGCTGGGAAAGGTCAGTGTAAGCGTCTCTTCATCTTCGTTGAAAGCGATACCGCTCGATGTACTTGCTGTGCCACTCGCATCGATGAAGCTTGCCTCGCTCACGTGGAGTTCGGCTGAGTTCATAACGATGGTGTTCGTGCTCTCAAGCACTTCAATTGCCACCGATTCCTCGCCAGAGAACGTGAATGCCTCCAGGTCAGGCGTCAGGTGGATGGCATAGCCGGCAGGCTGCACATTAGACGGTAGCAGGATTGCATTGGATGTTGGCATCTTACGGGGCCCTCCCTAAGGCGTTAGTCTGCCCTGCTGAGACAATTCATACGATAAATACGCAGCTTGCTTCAGAGCAACAGTAGCTTACACGCAAACGCTGTGCGCTGGAACCCTCATTTCTGTGGTTACCTTCTAGCCGGTACACATCAGGAATCCCAAGTGCCGCGTATACATCTAACAAGTACCACGCGTGGGGGTGCGACATGGTTCATGGCAACAAAAAGGTCATTCTCTTGCTGACGGCTACTCTTGGCGTTGCGCTGATTGTGGGTTTTTGGATCAGCACGGCCAACACCATCGATCAGGCTAAGGATTTCGCTGCGGCCAAGCCTGCCCCTGACTTGGTGAACCGGGAGCAGATCGTAGTGGCTCCAACGTTGAGCGGCTCCCTACTCCTTGAACCACTCCCAGAACTCATCTTTACCGATGAGGGTGTGGCCTCGTCTGACCGTCGTGTCGTGGACCCTGACATCAGGATTCCACGCTCGCTGATCCCCAAAGACGGCATACGCCCGGTCTATGAACCCACTTTCCTGCCCGCCTCTGAAATCATCTTGAGTCGAGACGAACTGGTGATAGGCCTGACCATCAACGGCGATTCACGCGCATACCCCATCAGCGTGCTGGAACGTAGGGAGATGGTGAACGACGTGGTTGGAGGCGTGCCAATCCTGGCGACGTGGTGACCCATTTGCGGTACCGGTCTGGTTCATGACCGGCGGATAGATGGGGTGGCCCATACCTTTGGCAACTACGGTGCGCTCTTTATGAACGCTATGACTTGGTATGACCATGAAACAGACACACTGTGGTCGCAGCCGAACGGCGCCGCACTCAAGGACGAGTATGCGGGCCTCCACCTGGCGTTGATTGCTGCAAGCATTGAGCCGTGGGGTACGTGGAAGCGCGATAACCCGAACACGCTGGTGTTGGGCGGGCCTGGCCTCAACCCAGGCTTCTCCTTCGACCCGTTCGATGGTAGGCAGGGGGAGTTCGTGTTGGGTGTCACGTTGGGTGAGGATGCCCGGGCCTACCCCTTTGACCTGATAAGCAGCCAAGGCGTCACCAACGACTTCATCGGCGATATCCCGGTGCTGGTCGTCGCAAACCCTGATGACCGCTCGGCCCACCTCTTCGTTCGACAGGTTGGCGAACAGTTGCTCGAGTTCGAGGCGGTAGATGGTGAGCTTCGTGATGTGCAGACAGGCAGCCTGTGGAGTCCGTTGACTGGCCTGGCGGTACAGGGTGAATTCCGAGGTGAGGGCATGAGGCAAATACCCTTCTGCACGGCGTACGGTTGGGCCTGGGAGGACTTCTACCCGCAGACGACGTTCTACGGCAATTAGGCCTTCTCGTATCCCAACCGTTCCAACTCTGCCAGGAGTGTGGTTGCCCACGCATCTACCGGGGTGCTCAGCGGCAGGGTGATTTCCAGGCTGCCATCATCAGCTTTCTGTACCAGGCCCGGGTCCTCTTTGCTCAACTCCACACTGATGGTCTCTCTATCAATGCCGAACAGATCAGTCACGTCAAAGACCTGTCCCATATCTGCCATGGTGATGATGTCTGAGAATTCCTCTGTCATTCGGTCGCTCCTTGTATATGTCTTTTATGGTCATTGAAGTTGACACGTTATGCCCTGCGCAATACCATTTTCGTAATTGTACCGCGGTTATGCGGTGCAGCGGCAGCCCGCACGACATAGCAGTTGCCGATAAATAATACAGGGGAGGGTTTTTCTGTGCTTACTGTTGAAGAAAACGATATGTTGACTCAGACCGGTCCCGGTACCCCTATGGGTGACCTTTTCCGGCGACACTGGATTCCGGCCCTCTTGTCAGAGGAGATTCCCGGAGCCGACTGTACACCAGTCCGCGTTCAACTCCTCAGCGAGAACCTGATTGCATTCCGTGACTCCGATGGCAACCCCGGCCTCGTTGATGCCTATTGCCCACATCGCGGCGCTCCGTTGTTCTTCGGTCGTAACGAGGAATGCGGCATTCGTTGCGTTTACCATGGCTGGAAGTTTGATGTGAACGGCAAATGCGTGGACCTGCCCAACAGTCCTGAGGGCGAGACCTACAAGGACAAGGTCACCGTCAAGGCATATCCGTCATGGGACAAGGGCGGCATCATTTGGACCTACATGGGGCCTGCGGACAAAGAGCCACCCAAGCCGGCCTTTGAGTGGTTGGATGTGGGTGAGGATAGCCGCTACCTCCGGAAGTACTGGCTGCGATGCAACTACTTCCAGGCCGTTGAGGGCGATTATGACCCCAGCCACGCCTTCTTCCTGCACAGCACCCTGGACAACAACGAGGGCAACCCCGGACGTCGTTTCGGTGCGGGCGTGTTCAACAGCTTTCTGAATCGCACATTCGCCGACTACGTGGACACGGACTACGGCATCATGAACGTTGCTGTCTCTACCACATCGGATGGACAGCAGCAGGCCAACGTCGGCCACTTCTACATGCCCTCATTCAGCTCGGCAGGCATTGCCGGGCCGGACGTGTTCTCAAGCAACATGCGCATCCCCATAGACGATGAGAGTTGCTACATGTTCCGCCTACGCTGGAGCTACAACCCCTTCACGGCGCAGCAGATCGCAGAGGACAAGTACGGCGGCTACACGTTCCCGGACCAGATCCCCGGCACCTTCCTTGCTGTTGAGAACAAGGACAACGAGTACCTCATCGATCGAGTGGCTCAGAAGAACTACTCCTTCACAGGGATCAAAGCATTCCCCGTTCAGGACCTTGCGTTGGTTGAGGATCAGTGGGGACCGCGTGCCAAGAGGAACCTGGAGAGGTTGGTCAGCTCTGATGAGTCCATCATCAAGGTGCGACGACGTCTCTTGGACGCCGCCCGTGCGTTGATGGAAGGCCAGGAGCCCTCAGGCCCAACCAACCCTGAGTCCTATCGCGTGCACACTTCTCGCGTAACCGTTCCCGGCGATATGTCGGCAGAGGACGCAGTGGAAGCAGCCAAGGCCCGGATGGTCGGCCCGACGACATGGGAAGCCACCAAGGCCTAGATCAAACCCGTTAGATAGAAAAGAGCCCCCGTCTTAGTGGCGGGGGCTCTTTTCTATTGCTTTGCGATGTTGGGGACTAAAAAACGCAGGTCGTCTCGATCTCAATCTTCAAGCTGGGGCGAACCAGCGCAGCGCAACCGATGAGGGTGTTGGCCGGGTAGTTCCCCTCGAACATCTCCTCAAACACTGCGTTGTTGGCGGCCCGGTTCTCAACCCACTCGTTCACATCGGTCACAAACATCGTCAGCTTCGCCACGTCGTTCATGGTCTGGCCCTCGACTGTCAGGATGGCCTTAATGCGCCTGAGCTCCTCCCGAAGCTGGTCAGGTAGTGTGCCCTACTCTGCGTCACTGCCGCCTGCGGTGCAACCGGCGATAAAGAACAGGTTGCCTGCTTTCACTGCTCGCGAGTACAGGGCCGGGACTGGCGAGATATCAGGATACTGTTTGCGTTCTATGTCCATGGTTCTTCCCTCCGATAGGTTTGTGTAAGCCACTGTATCCGAACATGAGTCCAGGGGTCAAAAAGGTGACCCGTCACCTAAAAGACTGCGATTGCCTCAATTTCTACCTTCATGCTTGGAAGAGCAAGCGCCGCGCAGCCAATCATGGTGTTGGGCGGGTACTCTCCCTTGAAGAACTCTTTGAATGTGGCGTTGTTCGCCTCACTGCTCGCCGCCCATTCCTTCACGTCCGTCACAAACGTCGTGAGTTTGACGATGTTCGCCATTGAGTGGCCTTCCGCTTCCATCACGCCTTTGATCTTCTCAAGGGTCATGCGCACCTGGTCTGGCAGCGGTGCCGTGCTGTCTCCAGCGGTACATCCCGCCATGTAGAACGTGTCGCCTACTTTGGTTGCTCGGGAATATGCCCCCATGACCGGGGCGATGTCCGGGTAGTTCTTGAATTCTTTATCCATGTTTCTGGCCTCTCCTTGAATGTTAGATGCCACTAGTGGCTAATATACCGCGATTGCCTCGATCTCGACCGTCAAACTCGGTTTAAGGGACTCCGATACATGGATGACGGAGTTGGCGGGATACTTCCCTTTGAACATCTCCTCGAATATCGCGTTGACCTCTGTGCGGTTCTTCGCCCATCCCTCTATGTCGACCACAAAGGTCGTTAGCTTGACCACATCGTCGAGAGTCTGGCCCTCTGCCTCCATGATTGCTTTGATGCAATCCAGGATCTCCCGCAGTTGGCTGGGAAAGTCGCCGTTCTCCGCCGGGCTGTCGTTGGCGGTGCATCCTGCGATGAAGGGCATGTTACCCACTCTCACGGCCCGTGAGTAATGGCTGGAGACCGGTGCGATGTCCGGGTACTGCTTGTATTCCTTGTCCATGTTTCTGGCCCTCCGTATATATGTGAACAGCACTCTAACGGAACCAAGGAGCACGGTCAAAAGTCCCTTAGGGACTTTAGCTATTCGGGTACATGGAATACGGAAGGTTACTGTCCGCTGTTATCTGTCTCTGATTGCTATGCAGGCTTCTTCTTGTATATCTCATTGAGCACTTGGACACTGTCGTAAATAATGGCACCGACATCTCTTTCATCGAGTTCGACTCGGTGGTGCGTCGCATCATTGCCGTATTCATTCACCCTGCCTGCTAGGAACAAGTATTTTTCTTCCAAGTCACCTCCGGTACGAGCTTCGCCAATTAAAATCCCCAAGGTGTACGGCTTCGTTGGGTCTAATCGTGCTGCTAATAAATGCTCAAAAGCTAACTGGTTCGCTCGACGACACATAGTACCGGCTGCTTTATAAGGTTGGTTGAAGTGGCACCTCTCCGCTTCTTCTATATCTTGCCGAATATCATCATGTGCCCCTAGCAGGCGAGGCGATTCGTTTGCTGGGAGTATTGAAGCAGTTGCTTCTACGGATCCGCCTCGGAAAGAGATTGGCATCCTTACATTGGGGTGAAAGACACATCCAAGAACCCCGTCGAGATTGGCATTGGCTTCCACTTCTATGTTCATAGATGGTCCCGACCTGGTTTCCGATGCAAAACATTCTGGGTATTTTCTAATAAGGTTGGACATTTTTCTCTCCCCCTCCACGATTTGAGGGAGTGTATCATTCGTTTCTTCTGGATGCGTCATGGCGCACCCCCTCTCTTGAAATATGCAAGACGCCCAATTGACAGCCTCATACCAGTTCACTAGACTCAGATGTGGTAATTCGTTCACTCACCCACCGCGACCACATTAGGCAGACCCGCGCGCAAACGGAGGATCCGGAATGGCCCATTACAAGGCAAGTGAAGCTCAGGATTGGGCTTGGGAGACATTGAAAGGCCAGTGGAGCACCCTGGTTACTCCGTTCCTGCAGAATGGTGATCTGGACGAGCCTGGTCTGCGAAGCAACATCAAACACGTACGGAAGCTCGGAACCCGGGGCGCTGGCTGCACTTGGGGCATGGGCGAGTTCTGGAGCCTGACCCACGATGAGCGACTCCGCGTTATGGACATCGTTGCCGAAGAAGCCGGCGGGACATGGCCCGTCGCCGCCCACGTCACCCACACATCGAGTCGAGAGACCGTTGACCTGGCCAAACACGCGGAGTCGGCCGGGTTCGACCTCCTTGTCGTCGCAGCACCGTACATGGAAGCCAAAACCGAAGGTCAGGTCATTGAGTACGTCAAAACCCTCAGCGACAACACCAACCTCGGCATTATGTTCTACAACTCGCCCCAGTTCGGCATCGTCATGAGCCCTCAGGGCTTGCGCCAGATATGCGAGCTGGATCAGGTCGTCGGTGTCAAAGAAGCCAGCTTCAACCAACAGCTTTCCATCGAAACGCACCTGTCCCTCGGCAAGGAATACGTCATCAGCACACCCGACGAGTGGATTTACCCCTTCGCCCAGGATTTGGGTTTCCAGCAGCAGGTCATGTTCGCCAACACGTCCGACTGGCGTTTCGATACCCCTGAGGTGAACAACTACGTCCAGTTCATCGAGCGTGCCAGCACCGGGGACTATGACGACGATTTCTACGAAGCCCATTTGCGTCGATTGAACGAGCTTTCAGACACATGGTGGACGCGGACTGCCGATAAGAATGGCGGCGCGTTTCCCGTTGCAATGATCAAGTATTGGGGTGAGTTAATGGGTATGGCCGGTGGCCCCACTCGACAGCCCCTGCCTCAGTTCTCAGCCGCCGAAAAAGCCCAACTAAAAGAGGAGTTGACTCCATTGAAACCTAAGACACCCGTAACCACGACACCCTACAAGCCCCGCGCAACCTGGCTCACAGGCAACAATGCCTTCGCCACAGGGATGCTGCTCATGGTCAGCGTTCAGAACGTTGAGGAAGCCCTTGAGGCCGAACGCGGCGGTGCGGACGTGGTAGACGTCAAGAACCTGCAGGAGGCACTGGTCGGCTCCGGCCACCCCACCACCGTACGACAGGTCCGGGCGCAGATTCAGCCGGAGAACCACGTCAGTATCACGCTGGGCGTCGTCCCGAACCAAGCAGGCACCGTGGCGATGGCTGCGTATGCCGCTGCGGTGATGGATGCCACTTCCGTGAAGATCGGCTTCATGCAGACCGAGTACGACATGGCTGTGGACATCCTCAAAGAGGCTCGACGAGCCATGGACGGCTACAACACCAAGCTGGTCGGCTCTCTGTTCGCAGACAACCTGCTGCACGAGGGCGGGCTTGACCCCACGAAGATGGTGCAGCTTGCCACGGACGGCGAGTGTGACGGCTTCCTTATCGATACGTTGATTAAGGATGGCCGCAACCTGTTCGACTTCCTCACCGAGGCTGAATTGCACGACATGGTCCTTGAAGGCAAGAAGCGTGGCCTCAGCACCGCGCTGTCGGGCCACCTCAAGCTTGATGACCTGGACGAACTGGCCCGCATCAACCCGGACATCGTGGGTGTGCGAGGAGCAGTATGCAGCACCGGTGACCGTGACCGTTCCGTGGCATGGGAGGCTGTTGCCGAGTTCAAGAAGCAAGTTGACCTGCGGAAGAGCGGCGAGATCAGCGTCCGACCCGAGGCCAACGGTACCAACGGCGATTCACCTGTGGTAACGACCGGCGGCGGCTGGGTGGTCATTGATGGTCGAGGCAAGAGCTGTGCCGGCGTCATTGCGGCGTTGGAGAAGCAGACTCAGGCTGACCATTCATCGATGGTTGAGACCATCCTTGGCGATGCGCTGAACATCTTCGATGTCATTCTCTGGACGGAGAAGGGCGGCCATGTGCTGGTCAACCAGCGCGACGAGGGTGATGGCACCGTCCGTGTGCTCATCCAGCCAAAGCCCTAAGGCGGATCGGCGTCATTGCGAATCTCCGTTCGTCCTGAGCCTGTCGAAGAACGCGGCGACCGAAGAATCCGGATTCTTCGTATTTGCTCAGAATTACACTTAGAAGCAAACAAGAAAGAGGGACGCTCAATCGAGCGTCCCTCTTTTGTTTATCTAGCCTGTCTCTTGGGCTTTACGCGTCCTGCAGTGAGGCAAAGTTGGCCGTGAACTCTTCATACCACTTCATCTGATCTTCTTTACTCTGCGCCATCATAGTATCAAGGGCAGCCTTGTGAGGCGCATCCCCTGACTCTACCATCTGCATGACGTGTTGGCGGCATTTTCCGCCCATCTCTTCGGCGGTCTCACCCTCAAACTCAAGACTGCATGCTCCTCGCATGTCTTTGCAAGTTGCCTTCTTCATCTGTAACTCCTCATTTGATGTTGTCACACACTAGCATACGCTGCTTCACTGCCATCCGTCAGGGAATATAGGTCAAGGGCGTTGCCCTTGTGCTTGACGCTCCCTGTCTACGGCGGTAGATTGTGACCCTAGCTATCAGGCAACGCCCCCGTACACCGAAGGAGGCATCATGGAGTACCAGACAATAGTAAAAGAACCGGCAGATAAAATGGCGGTAACGCCAAACCTGCCGGACGTAGAGGCTACAAGAGTCGGGTTCCAGTGGACAGACATGTACAAGGAGCTGGACTGGCTCCCCGGCGGCTACCTGAACCAGGCTCATGGGTGTATAGACCGCCATGTGGAGGCTGGTCGCGGCGACAAGACGGCGCTCGTTTGGGCAGGCAAGAACGGCGAAGAGGAACGCTATACCTTCCAGGACATGAAGGAACAGACCAACAAGTTTGCCAATGTGCTTCAATCGCTTGGAGTCGAGAAGGGCGAGCGGGTTTTCATCTTCATGGAGCGACTGCCTGAACTCTACTTCGCCATCTTCGGTGCCCTCAAGCTCGGTGCTGTGGTCGGCCCCTTGTTCTCCGCGTTCGGCCCAGATCCAGTGAGAGACCGTATGTTTGATAGCGGAGCCTCGGTGCTGGTGGCGCAACCCGACCTAAGACGCAGAGTGACAGAGATGCTACCAAGCCTCCCGGAACTCAAGCACACCATCATTGTGAACAAGGACGGCAGGGACAAAGAACCCCTTGTGGCAGGCGATTTAAGCTACGAAACCCTGATGGCAGACGCTTCGTTTGATTTCACCATCGCCAACACCAGCATGTATGACTACTCGGTAATCCACTACACCTCCGGCACCACCGGCAAGCCAAAGGGCGCAGTGCACCGCCACATCGCAGTCGTGCAGCAGTACGCCACCGGCAAGTGGGCCCTTGACCTCCATCCGGACGATATCTACTGGTGCACGGCGGACCCGGGTTGGGTGACAGGCACCTCCTACGGCATGTTCGCCCCCTGGTCCAACGGCGTGACGCAGATCATCTACGAAGGCGGGTTCAGCGCCCGTGCCTGGTATGAGGTCATCCAGAAGTACAAAGTGACGGTGTGGTACACGGCGCCCACAGCTATTCGCATGTTGATGAAGGCTGGCGACGATGTGCCCGCGCGCTTCGATCTCTCCACCCTGCGACACATCAATAGCGTCGGCGAACCCCTGAACCCCGAGGCTGTCGTTTGGGGCACCAAGGTCTTCGATCAAGCCATCCACGACAACTACTGGCAGACGGAGACCGGTGCAATCATGGTGGCCAACTATGCCGCAATGGATGTCCGCCCCGGCTCCATGGGCCGACCCATCCCAGGTGTTGAGATAGGCATCCTAGACGGTGAGTACAACCCGGTGCCTAACGGCGAAGAAGGCTACCTGGCTGTGCGTCCCGGCTGGCCGTCAATGTTCCACACATACTGGAACAACCTGGAACTCTACAACTCAAAGTTCATCAAGGGTTGGTACATCTCCGGCGACCAGGCGAAGATCGACGAGGACGGCTACATCTGGTTCGTAGGTCGCGCTGACGACGTGATAAACACCGCAGGCCACCTGGTGGGCCCCTTCGAGGTGGAAAGCGTCCTTATAGAGCATCCTGCTGTGGCTGAAGCTGCCGTCATCGGCATCCCCGACGCCCTGGCAATGGAAGTGGTGAAAGGGTTTGTTTCGCTGAAGGATGGGTTTGAGCCCACAGAGGCGCTTCGACGCGAGATCCTGGGCCACGGTCGAAAGCGTTTGCAGGCCATTGCGCCTCGGAGTATCGAGTTCCGTTCGTCGCTGCCGAAGACACGAAGCGGCAAGATCATGCGGCGTCTGCTGAAGGCTGAGGAGCTTGGACTGCCGTTGGGCGACACGTCTGGGCTGGAAGACGACTAGGCTTCAGGCGCTCGCATATCTAGTAGCCTGAACTGCATGGTGCTCCTGCCATTGAAGTTGTTGATCTCCGGGATGTACACAACGTCCAGGGCGGAGGGATTGCCTGCTTCCGGCATGGGGAGCCCCTCAGGCCAGCGTTGGTTGAATGCCACGGCGTCCCACTTTGCACCGCTCTGTCGCAGCGTCAGCCTTATGTGCTGCCCCTCGGAACCCATCTGCCGCAGTTCGGTCACCCCTACATTGCGCGCAAGGAACCCTGGCGCGGCATGTTCCTGACCGAAAGGTGCCAACGACCGTAGGAACTTGTACGTCTCGCCCAGCACGTCTTTAAAGTCGACCTCCGCATCAATGTGCAGCTTCGGCTCAAGTGCAATGTCTCTTAGCTGCTCCTTTGCCATCGTTTGGAGGCGTTCTTTGATGGCATCAAGGTTGGATGTATCGGCCACGAACCCAGCCGCCGCAGGGTGCCCACCGAACCGATTGAAAAGCTCCTCGCACTCTGCAAGCGCTTCACCAAGGTTGAATTCGGGGATGCTGCGACCACTCGCCCGGGCGATGTCACCGTCAATCGAGACGACAATGGCAGGGCGATAGAACCGCTCCGCCAATCGACCAGCCACAAGGCCGCTGACGCCAGGCGCATAATCCTCGCTTGATAAGAAGATAAGCGACTCATTCTCTACTTGTAGCGATGCCTGGTCCACACCTTCATCCACCAGCGTGCCGGTCAACTCCTTGCGTTGTTGGTTGAGGGCTTCAACCTGAGCCGCCAGATCGCGTGCCGTGTCCATGTCAGGCGCTGTCAGGAGGTCAAAGCTGAGGTCGGCAGTGTCCATGCGCCCTGCAGCGTTGAGACGTGGGGCAATCACAAAGGGGATGGATTCGTGGTCCAGCGCGCCACTTGTCGTGTGGGCCGCCTCCAGGAGTGCCAGCATCCCCGGTCGCTTGGTCTTACGTAACCCTGCCAATCCCAGAGTTGCCAGCGCGCGGTTCTCACCCAGCAGTGGAGCCATGTCCGCCACCGTGCCCAGTGCGGCAAGCTCCAGGGCGCCTTCTGACACCTCTGTCTCCTGCACCTGATGTAACGCTTGAACGAGCTTGAAGGCGATGCCCGCCCCGGTGAGGAAGGGGAAGGGGTACGCGTCAACTGCCCTGCGAGGCGTCACCACAGCATAGGCGTCAGGTAATTCAGTCAAAGGTGCGTGATGGTCCGTCAGAATGACAACCATGCCCAACTCTTTAGCTACCCTGACCTCTTCCACGGAGGTGATGCCGCAGTCCACGGTGATGACCAACGTAGCGCCACGCTCCCGCATATCGTTGACGGCGTCGATGTTGAGGCCGTGGCCGTCTCGCACGCGGTGGGGGATGTGGGCGATGGCCGTGCCGCCCAGGTCGTTTAACGCCTCGTAGAGCAGCACTGTGGCTGTAACACCATCTGTATCGAAGTCACCGAACACAGCGATGGTCTCGCCGTCACGGATCGCCTGCAGGATGCGACGTACAGCGATATCCATGTCATCGAAGAGGAACGGGTCGTGGAGGGCGTCATGCGAGGCGTCTAACAGGTCTCGTACAGACTCCGCGTCTTGGATGCCACGGTTGTAGAGGACCTGAGCCCATAGGCGAGGTTTGTCCAGTGCAGCAAAAACCTCGTCAGGGACTGGCGACGCCAGGGTCCATCGAGGGCGGGGTATTGAACCCTCAAGCGTCATGGTCTGATAAGCCTGTTAGGCCTGATACCGCTGGAACACGAGAGATGCGTTGTGGCCGCCAAACCCTAGCGAGTTGGTCATTGCGACGTTCACCGTCATTGTCCTGGCCTCATTGGGCGTGTAGTCCAAATCACACTCAGGGTCAGGGTTTTCGTAGTTGGTGGTCGGCGGGATGATGCCGTTCATGATAGACATCGCGCATATAGCGGATTCTATTGCACCGGCAGCACCTAACAGGTGTCCCGTCATCGATTTGGTCGAGCTTATCGCCACCTTACGAGCGTCTTCTCCGAAGACCCCCTTTATGGCATCCGTCTCAAATTTATCGTTCATAGCCGTGGATGTGCCGTGGGCGTTGATGTAGTCCACGTCGGATGGCTTGAGGTTTGCGCTTTCAATCGCCTGCCGCATAGCTCGACCGCCACCTTCGCCTAACGGTGCCGGTTGGGTGATGTGCGATGCGTCAGAGCTTGCGCCATAACCCACCAATTCCACCAGCGGTATGGCTCCTCGAGCCAGTGCGTGTTCCAGACTCTCGATGACTAGGACGGAAGCGCCTTCTCCGATGATGAAGCCGTCACGATTGGCATCGAAAGGCCTGGATGCACCCTCAGGGTCATCGTTGTTCTTGGACAGCGCACCCACGGAGTTGAACCCGGCAAGCGCGATGGGGCAGACCGGGGCTTCCGTACCACCACAGAGGGCAACGTCAATATCGCCCCTCTTGATCAATTCGTATCCACTGCCAATTGCATCAGCACCACTTGCGCAGGCTGAGACCGTGGCAAAGCTGGGGCCACGTGCGCCGTACTTCATGGAGACGTTGGCAGCCGCCATGTCTATAAGCATGGCAGGGATGAGGAACGGGCTGATGCGCTTAGGTCCTTTATCGTGAAGGACGTCAAACTGTTCCGATAGGGTGATGATGCCGCCCACGCCGCTGGCAATGAGGGAGGATGTCCGGTTGCCCAGGGGCTCTTCTTGATCCAGCCCCGCCTGGGTTATGGCTTCTGCTGCCGCAGCAAGAGCGAGTTGAGAGAATCGGTCCGCCCGGCGCGCTTCTTTGCGATCCATGTAGTTCTCAGGATCGAAGTCACTGACTTCTGCGGCAATTTGGGTTTCAAATTCAGTGGGGTCAAAGGCAGAGATCCGTGCAATTCCCGATCGCCCTTGGAGAAGGGAGTCCCATGTGGATGCAACGGTGAGGCCTATGGGGCTAACAATGCCGATGCCTGTGACAACTACGCGAACGTCGCTCACGTGTATCTCCTTACCAGCACTGGGCTGGATGTTCTATGAGCCTGCCTAGCGAGGGGTGGTCGAGAATCACTGGCAGGCGTCTTATCAGTCACCGCAGGCAAGGCCCACGATACGGTCTGTAACCGCTTTTCGGTGATTATACCAGAGCAGCCGATAAGGAGAACCCCTTTTTGAGTCGGATATTCAAAGCAACACCGTGCACATTTACTCATCGGCGTAGAACGCTACTCCCAAGAGCCCCGGGCCCGTGTGCGCTCCTATCACCGGGGTGAATGGCGTTATCAACGTCTCAACACAGTAGAACCGCTCCCGGATGCGAGCGACTAACGTGTCTGCCTCGGCAGGAACTGCTGCATGCATTACAACGACGTGGATCGGCTTGCCTCCCGACTTTCGCTCGATAACGTTGAGCACACGTTCGATGGCCTTGGGTTTGCTCCGTGGCCGTTCAATCATCCGGACTTTGCCTTCACCCGGCCATATCGCCAGCACGGGCTTGATGTTCAATAGCGATGCTGCCCACGACGCCACCCGGGGTACACGACCGCCTCGCTGCAGGTGCTTCAATGATTCCAGCACCCCGATGAAGTACACGCACTGTGCAACCTGCCTGGCTACCTTTGTCACTTCCTCCAAGGTTTGCCCAGCGTTTGCTGCTCTTGCGGCTACTAGGGCGACCAGGGCTTGGGCTCCTCCGGCAGTCCCGCTATCCAACAGTTCAATCCGTTGGGTCGGGTTCTCCTCTTTTGCTAGCTCGATGGCAGTCCTGGCCGAGTCATAGGTTGCACTTAATTGAGAGGAGACGGTGATGCAGAGAACGTCTGTCTTGGCGTACTTGAATGCTGCATGGAACCCGGCCGGTGAGGCTGCTGAAGTCTGCGGCAGATCACCCGTCGCCGTGATGTGCTGGTAGAACTCATCTGCCGTGATGTCGATGCCGTCCCGGTAGTTTCTACCGTTCAGAACCACATTCATCGGCACCACAATGAGAGGCATGTCTTCCAACTCGTCCTGACTGAACGAACTGGTACTGTCGGTCACAACGAATGCCTTTATGTTGTCCGACATGACGAATACTCCTCATGGAAACAGTTAGACCAAGTAGGGTCGGCCAGATAGAGCAGAATGGTAGTATGGCGCCACAGCAGGGTCAAGAATTGGGATTGAAGGCGTATGACGGAAACATTCAGGCTCTCGGTTCATGTCCAACCGGGCGCAAAGCAGCCTGGCATCGTCGGGTGGGTTGATGACGTTTTGCGTGTACGTGTAGCTGCACCGCCGGTTGACGGCAAAGCGAACGAGGCCCTCATTGCCTTGTTGTCAGACGTTTTGGGTGTCCCAAAAGCAATGGTCACAATCCATCGGGGCACGAGAGGTCGCAGCAAACTGGTACTGATTGAAGGTCTGTCCCAACAGGATGGCACTGCGTTACTTCAAAATACCTGAACAATGGTGCCTACTGGAAAATTGCAGCGACGATGGGCTGAATAACCCATATTATCAATATAATAGCGACCATTGGACTCAAATCCATGGCGCCGAATTTGGGAAGGTATCTACGCAATGGGCCCAGTATCGGCTCGGTTGCTTGAATCACGACGATTTGCAACGGATTATTCCGGCTTATGGGAAACCATGTAAGGATGGAACGGATAAAAACCGCTACCAAAAAAAAGATCAGAACCGAATTGATTAGTCCCCCGATTTGAGTCATTGGGCAGTTACTCCTCTTCGCCTAACAAAAGTGCTTTCTCATATGCCGCCTCCACCGCTTCAATCACACTCGCCCGGAACCCCGATCCTTCCAGCACCAGCGTACCCTCTGCCGTTGTACCGCCGGGAGATGTGACCATGTTTCGTAGCTCTGCTGGATGGCGTCCGCTTTGCTGAACGAGCTGAGCGCTACCAAGGACGGTCTGTACCGCCAGCTTGGCCGCCATATCCCTGGGCAGCCCCACATGCACACCCGCATCGGTCAATGATTCAATGAACATAAAAACGTAAGCAGGCCCACTACCACTAAGCCCGGTGGCCATGTCCACATACTTCTCACCGGCAACCTGAGACTCTTCGCCAATCGCCTGTAGCAGGTTGCGCGCGTCGTCGAGTCGCTCAGCAGTGACCTCAGGCGTGGCGGTCCAGACACTGGCTGCAGCGCCAATCTGTGCCGGAGTGTTGGGCATCACCCGTATGACTGCCGCATGGCCGAGACCTGCTGTAATCGCGCCGATTTTGACTCCGGCAACGATCGATAGAACTGCCTGGTTTGCTGTCAGTGTCCCTTTCAAGCCTGCCATAGCGTTCGGCAGGTCTTGAGGTTTCACGGCCAGAACGATGATGTCGCTTGAAGCCGTCGCCGTTTTGGCGTCGTCAGTCGTGACAACACCATATTGTTCTGTAAGGTGCTTGCGTCTGGTTTCCACGGGCTCGACCACCCCGATGTCAGCGGGTGCTGCAAGTGTTTTCTCAAGCACTCCGCTCAGGATAGCTTCGGCCATGGTGCCGCCACCGATAAAGGCGATGCGCATACCAACTCCATACGAAAGATGAGACTATTGTAGCACCTGACGTTATGTCATGCTACGGAACCAGGTACAAAATTTACGTCGGCGACTTCGAAAGGCCGGTGCCGTTTGCCAGGTCTGCCGCTGCGTATATCGCCTCGACCATGCTGGTGGGGTCTGCGATGCCCTGCCACGCGATGTCGAAGGCTGTCCCGTGGTCAACAGAGGTGCGGATGAACGGCAGACCCAGGTTCACGGTGATGCTCTCCTCGAACCCGAAGACCTTAACAGGAATATGGCCCTGGTCGTGGTACATGGCCAGCACGGCATCGTAGTCCCCGCGAATGCCCTGCAGGAACACGGTGTCCGCCGGGACCGGACCCGTTGCCTTGATACCCAACCGTTTGGCCTCTTCGACCGCCGGTGCGATCTCAGTTGCCTCTTCGTCGCCGATGAGGCCGCCGTCGGAAGCATGGGGGTTGAGTGCTGCCACGCCTAGACGCGGCTCCTTGATTCCCCACTGTTGAAATGCCTTGTTTGTGAGAACCAGTGCCTCCAGGATGTTGTCCTTCGTAACGTACTCGCATGCCCGTTTAAGCGACCTATGCGTGGTGAGGTGTACAACGCGGAGGCCCTTGGAAGTCAGCATTGTCAGAACTTTGGGCGCACCCGAAAGGCGTTGCAATACTTCCATGTGGCCGATGTCTTTGAACCCGCCAAGGCTGGCTGCTTCTTTGTGAAGAGGAGCTGTTGCCATGCCGGCTACGGAGCCGTCTATGCAGAGTTCGCCCGCCCGGATCGCCCATTCCATTGCGGCTTTGCCGGTGATTGCCGAAATCTGCCCGGTTTGCACGTCCCCAGCGTGAAGGTTGCCTATGTCCAGCACCGCTACCGAACCCTGCGCCACTGCCGCTTCTCGAGGTGACTCCACTGCTTCGACGGTCAGGCCTGCGTTGGTGAGAGTCATCGCTTTTCGCAGCACCTCCGCGTTCCCGATGACTAACGGAATACAGCGAGAAGCGACTTCAGGCATGGAGAGCGCTTTCGCAATGACCTCCGGGCCTATACCGCTGGGATCGCCCATAGTTATAGCAATAATGGGTCGTTCTGCCACAATGTTCCCCCAGGTTGTTTTCATTCACCCGGATGACTCCGGTATCACAGTCTCAACTAGTATACTCGGGCGCTGCATTTGCTGAATATACGGTTGCGAACACGATAAAGGTTGTATAAGAGATTCAGTGGTGGATATATACGGAAACCTTCCTTGACACCCCCTTTGACGTTCTACTAGTATTACGGTAACAACCGCATACCGGCACACTGCTTTTATCAAGAGTGGCAGAGGGAACGGCCCAATGATGCCCGGCAACCGGCTTCCATGGTGTAGACCAGGAAGCAACGGTGCCAACGCCGTCAAGTCGAGTGTCGACTTGAATCGATGAGAGTACAGATCGGCTAAGAGCTTCTCTTGTCGAGAAGCTTTTTTATTGCCCGAAAGGGAAGGGGTACTGTTTGACGTCCGGTGCTACCACGACCCAGGAAGTCAGGGCTTTGGATTGGACCAACAATCGATTGCGATTGCTGGATCAAACGCTGTTACCCACCAGGGTTGAATACCATGAGCTGGATCGCTGGCCCCAGGTAGTCACTGCAATCACCTCCATGCAGGTCCGTGGGGCTCCTGCGCTTGGGGTAGCCGGGGCATATGCAACTGTTTTAGCTGCCCAAGAATTTAAGTCGCTTCCATTCCCAGACTTCCTGACGAAACTCGCAATAGCGGCATCGTCAATTGCCGAAGCAAGACCGACGGCGGTCAACCTGAAGTGGGCTGTCTCGTGCGTCTTAGAAGCTGCAAAGCCTGCTACTGATGCTGCAGAAGCGGTTGAGCTTCTCCTTGAAGCAGCCAAGACCATCGAACGTGAAGACATCAAGGCGAACCACGCCATTGGCGGACACGGCTCAGCCCTCATACCCGCCGGTGCTACGCTGATGACCCACTGTAATGCCGGTGCGCTGGCTACCGCGGGGTATGGAACGGCTTTAGGCGTTATCAGAACCGCCTGGGCTCAGGGCAAACTGAAGGGTGTCATCGCTACAGAGACGCGTCCCCTCTTACAGGGTGCTCGACTCACCACCTGGGAGCTTACACAAGCTGGCATCCCCACCACCCTCATCGTCGATAGTGCCGCCGCGTCCGTCATGCGAAGCGGCAAGGTGTCAGCCATTGTGGTGGGTGCCGACCGCATCGCGGCCAACGGCGATGTGGCCAACAAAATAGGGACATACAGTCTTGCAGTTCTTGCGAAAGCCCATAACATCCCCTTCTACGTTGCCGCCCCCATGAGCACCGTTGACCTGGAAACGCCAACCGGAGACCAGATAGTGGTTGAAGAGAGAGCGCCGGGAGAGGTTTCATCGCCTCAAGGCGTCAAAGCCGCCCCGGATGAAGTAGGTATATTCAACCCCGCCTTCGATGTGACTCCCGCAGAATACGTCAGTGCCATCATCACGGAGAACGGGGCATTCACTGCGCCCTACAGCGATTCCCTCCAGGTAGGAGCCAAGAGCCGTGGCTAGTGCGCGTATCGGTGTTATTGGCGGTAGCGGGCTCTACGAGATGCCCGGCCTCACCGATTTGGAAGAGGTCACCATCAATACACCCTTTGGCTCGCCAAGCGACTCAATAGTGGTGGGCAAGCTGGAAGGGGTATCTGTGGCGTTCCTGCCCAGACATGGACGAGGGCATCGCCTGAACCCAACCGAAGTACCGGCCAAAGCAAATATCTACGCATTGAAATCCCTGGCCGTGGAACAGGTCATTTCCATCAGTGCCGTTGGGAGCTTGCAGGAGCCTATAAGGCCACTGGACATGGTAGTGCCCGACCAGCTTATCGATCGGACCCGCGGTCGACCGTCCACCTTCTTCGAGAACGGTATCGTTGCTCATGTAAGCTTCGCAAAGCCCTTCTGCCCGGTGATGCGCGCGCTCCTGGTTGAAGGCATCAAGGAAACCGGCACTGCCGTCCATGACGGTGGAACCTACGTGGTGATGGAAGGTCCGCCATTCTCTACCATCGCAGAATCGAAGCTCTATAGGTCTTGGGGCGCAAGCATCATCGGCATGACCGCGCTCCCTGAAGCGAAGCTCGCCCGCGAGGCGGAGATGTGCTACGCGACACTCGCCTGCACTACCGACTATGATGTATGGCACGATGACCACGATTCGGTAACTGTGGATATGGTCATTGCGAATTTGCTGCAAAATGTAGCAGTTGCCCAGGAAGTGTTACGCCGCATCGTTTCCCGCTTACCTGAACACCGTGATTGCGGATGCGCTACGGCTCTGACTAACGCCGTTATAACGTCTCCGGATGCAATGACCCCGTCCGCCAAATACCGTTTAAAACTTCTTTTGGGAGACCGTGTAAACTAATACGGCTGATTGTTTAGGAATCACTGCAAGTAATAGGGAGGCCAACCATGCCAAGGCAGGAACCAGGGGAGCCATTTTCCCGGCTCAGTTCAGAGGAAGCAAAGCAGATGCTCGATAACGATTCGGACACTGTGATTATCGATGTGCGCAACCCTGACGAGTACGAAGGCGGCCACGCGAAGAGCGCAACGCTGATTCCCCACGACCAGATTCTGGCCAGATTTGAAGAGTTACCCAAGGACAAGACCATCCTGTTCATCTGCGCCATGGGACAGCGTAGCGCTGTTGCATGCGAGATGGCCGCAGCCATGGGCATACCATCAGAGAAACTGTTCAACGTTGAAGACGGCACACCCGGCTGGGTTAGAAACAACTACCCGGTCACCTATGGCAAAGAACCCTAAGTCCATCAGAGAACAAAGGAAGAGGAAACATGTTCAAGAAAAGTAGAATCACAGACCTTAAGCACCGGATCACTCGGAAGAAGCAGGCAGTCCGGCGACAGTGGGCACGTCAGCTCATCAAAGGTGACATCACGGTCGATCAGCTTGGAAGGATTGCCGGGGAGGCCAGCAATGGAGTCCTGCGCACCGTCAATCACCTGAGTGAGACCGAGGGTATTACCCTTGCCACCAACCTGTCCCAGGCAGTAGCTGCTGCAATCGCCCCTGCTTCCAGCAGTGGGACAGCCATTCTTCAGCACAGGATAGCCGCAATTGCAGCCGCCCCTAAACCCTCTCCGGCAGTTGCTGAAGCTCCTGTAGCTGTAGCAGAGGCCCCGGTTGCTGAAGCCCCTGTAGCGGAAGCACCCGCAGTAGAGGCACCAGTTCCAGAGGCCCCGGTTCCTGAAGTTGCAGAGGCCGCACCGGCTCCTGCGGAAGAAGCCGCAGTTACTGCACCCGCGAAGCGTACCCGGGCAGCGGCCAAGACGGTTGAAGCGCCTGAGGCTGAGGCCGAAGCAGCACCCAAGAAGCATGCGACCCGTGCAACAGCCAAAACAGCGGAAGCCCCTGCAGCTGAAGTAGCTGAAAAGGCACCGAAGAAACGCGCCACACGGACAACAGCAAAAAAGGAGGAAGCGTCTACCGATGAGGCCGACGCCGCTCCTAAAAAGCGTACCCGGTCAGCGGCCAAGCCAAAGGAATAGCCGGACCAGTGCAGGAACAAGTAGTCGCAGCGCTGAGAGTGGATCTCAAACGGCGTTGCAAATGAAATGAAGATATTGGTATGCCTCAGATTCATGTTACTGAGAGCCAAATTAAAAGGGAGCAAGCATGACAACCCAAGGGAATGCCTTTGCAGAGGCAAGTAGTTATCTCTATACCTCAGAGTCTGTCACAGAGGGCCACCCGGATAAGGTGTGTGACCAGGTCAGCGATAGCATCCTGGATGCTATATACGCACAGGATCCCCAGGCCCGCGTGGCCTGTGAGACCGCAACCGGCACCAACTTCATCGCAGTGATCGGTGAAATCACCACTACAGCAAAAGTTGATTATGAGCAGGTAGTGCGGGACACCCTCAAGCGTATCGGCTATGACAGCGCTGAGACAGGCATTGATTACAAGACCTGCGAAGTGCTGGTTCGCCTTCACGAGCAGTCTCCGGACATCAGCCAGGGCGTCACCACTGCCCTGGAGCATCGCGACAGCGATACAAAGATGGACGAGGTAGACGCTCTTGGCGCAGGTGACCAGGGAATGATGGTCGGATTTGCATGCAATGAGACTGCCGAGCTTATGCCCCTCACCATCTCACTGGCCCATCATCTCACCAAGCAGCTCGCCGTAGCACGCAAGGAAGGAATTCTTCCCTGGTTGAAGCCGGACGGCAAGTCTCAGGTCACAGTGGAGTATGCATTCGGCAAGCCGAAGCGCGTGCACACCATCGTCGTCAGCACCCAGCACGCCGCAGAAGTATCACAGGAGCAGATTGCCAAAGAGGTTCGTGAGCACATCATCAACCCGGTCGTTCCGGCTAATCTGATCGATAAAGACACAAAGATCTACGTGAACCCCTCCGGTCGATTTGTGACTGGTGGCCCTCACGGTGACGCCGGCCTTACCGGACGAAAGATCCTTGTAGACACCTACGGCAGCGTTGCCCGCCACGGCGGAGGCGCATTCTCCGGCAAGGATCCCACCAAGGTTGACCGCTCCGCCGCCTACGCCTCCCGATGGGTGGCCAAGAACGTGGTGGCAGCAGGCCTGGCAGATCGCTGCGAGGTCCAGGTCTCCTACGCCATTGGATTAGCAGAGCCGATCAACGTTTCTATCGAGACCTTCGGCACCGGCAACATCCCGAACGACAGGATTGCAGAGCTCGTCGCCGAGCACTTCGACCTTCGCCCGGGCGCCATCATCCACGACCTGGAACTACGCAACCCGATTTACGCCCAGACGGCTTCTTATGGCCACTTCGGCCGGACAGACGTTGATCTGCCCTGGGAGCGCACAGACCGAGCCAGCCTTCTTCGCAGGGACGCAGGCATTTAAGCACAGCGTTGGGCCACGGCCGCATTTGTGTCGTGGTAAGCAATGAAATACCATGCTCCTCGTTCAGTCTGATTCATCGGACTGGACGGGGAGTTTGTGTTTTACTGTATGCGAGAGGGGTTTGATGGAACCGGAAAAGATAACCTTTGGTACTGATGGCTGGCGCGCTATCATCGCAGAGGACTACACCTTCGATAACGTCCGCGCCTGTGCCCAGGGCGTTGCAGCCTACCACATAGCTGAAGGGTTGCAGGCAGACCCCGTCATTGTGGGGTATGACACCCGCTTCGGTTCCGCCGAATTCGCCGATGCCGTGGTAGAAGTGCTTGCGGGCAACGGGCTCAAAGTCCTCCGGTGTACAGCGCCCGCTCCTACTCCCGCTGTCGGATACAACCTTGTTAACCGTGGAGCTGCAGGGGGCATCATGATCACGGCCAGCCACAATCCGGCCCAGTGGAATGGCTTCAAGTACCGCACAAGCTCGGGCGGCAGCGCCCCGCCGGAAGTACTGACCAAAGTTGAAGATGCTATCCATCAGGTGAAAACCTTGGCTGACGTTCATCGAACCACCCTCGATGAGGGACGAAGTGCCGGTCTCATTACCGATATCGACCCCGCACCCGCCTACCTCGCTCATATAGCCACCCTCGTAGACCTTGATGCGTTGCGCGCTGCGGGGTGTCAGGTGGCCGTAGACCCCATGCACGGCGCAGGTGCAGGCTACTTTGCCGGACTGCTCAGTGGCGGCACCACGAAGGTCCTTGAAGTCAGGGGCACGGTGAACCCGTCCTTCCCCGATATGCACAACCCGGAGCCGATCGAGCATAACCTCGGCCCACTGCGCGATGCCGTCCTGGCGAGCAACGCATTGGTTGGCGTAGCGATGGATGGCGATGCCGACCGAGTTGGCGCGATAGACGCCACGGGGCAGTACCTCACATCGCTACAGGTCTATGCATTGCTCGCCTACTACTTCCTGGAAGTGCGAGGCCTGCGCGGCCCCATCATCAAATCGCTGACACTCAGCAACATGATCTGGCGACTCGGTGAGAAGTACGAGGTCCCTGTTCATGAGACCGGTGTGGGGTTCAAGTACATTGCCTCGGTCATGGTGGAAACGGACGCGCTGATGGGCGGCGAAGAGTCTGGCGGCTTCGCCTTCAAGGGCCATATTCCGGAGCGCGATGGCGTACTCAGCGCCCTCTACCTGCTGGACCTTGTTGCCCGCACCGGGAAGACGCTCTCTGAGAACATGGACGAGATATACGCATTGGTGGGTCCTCACCACTATGGCCGCACTGACGTCGTCTTCGATGCCTCGCTTCGCCCCGATGTGGAAGGCAGGCTCAGTGAGCCGTACCCCACGGAGATTGCTGGCATCTCAGTTGTTGGAGTCGACACGATCGATGGTATTCGGTATCGAATGGAAGGGGGCCAGTGGTCGGTGGTTAGATTCTCCGGTACTGAGCCACTCCTTCGCATCTATGCTGAAGCCCCTTCCCCGGAGCAGGTTCAGGAGTTGTTGGCGGCCACTCGCTTGCTAACTGGTGTATAAAAGCCTGCTATAGGGTTGGGCAGCAGCAGCGGTTTTGGTATGATGGTTTTGGGTTACAAGGGGACGAGGTAACGGGAGGTGGCGGTTGAGCGCCTTGGAATTACCCGTGTTGCTTCTTAATCAGAATTATGAAGCTCTCAACATCTGCAACGTCCGCCGCGCGGTAGGCCTCCTGGGTGGAGGCAAAGCGGAGATGCTGGAGAATGGAAGGGGAGAGATTCATACGTCTCAGGCCGCCTTTGACATCCCAACGGTCATCAGACTCATTTACATGGTGAAACGCCCCATGCAGCAGCATCGCCTGTCACGACAGGAAGTGTTCATCAGAGATGGCTACATTTGCCAGTACTGTGGCAAGAAGACCAAGGACCTCACTATTGACCATGTGATGCCCAGACACAGAGGCGGCCCCCATGTCTGGGAGAACGTTACCAGCGCGTGCGTCCCGTGCAACCATCGGAAAGCGGGCAACACGCCGCTGGAAGCCCGGATGCAGCTGCTCCATGAGCCTAAGGCACCCAGGCCAAACCCGTACATCCTGTTCCATCGGAAATCCATCCTGGACGAGTGGCGGAAGTTCCTTCCCTGGCTGCCCTAGCCCCTTCAGGGGTTTTGCTCCGCACCGCTTGCCCACTTTTCGGCTCAACCAACAGAGGCGAACTGTGCAATCTAATAAATGAGGTCATCAATGATTCGTTCTTGGAACGGCTTTACCCCGGTGATTCATCCCGATGCATTCATAAGCGAGTTTGCCTATGTAGTCGGTAACGTGGAGATAGGTGCTGGCAGCAGCGTATGGCCGGGGACGGTAATCCGTGGCGATGTGGGTAAGATCGTCATCGGGAAGAACACGTGCATCCAGGACAACAGCACCGTGCACTCAGACGGACGTGGCGCTGTCATAGGCGATAACGTGGTCATGGGCCACCGTGTCCTCTGCCATGCCGACAAGGTTGGCGACAGCGTGGTCATCGGCAACGGTGCAGTGTTGAATGGCGGCACGACGGAGGTTGGCGATTTCAGCCTCATAGCGTCCGGAGCTGTCCTGCGGGAGAACGCCAAGGTGCCGCCGCATACGTTCATGGTGGGCGTGCCCGCCGAAATCAAAGGCGTCGTGAGTGAAGAGCAGATGGCTCGATTCAAGCTCAACGCGGAGCACTACGTGGAACTTGCCCGACAGTACAAGGCAGAAGAGGTACTTAACTCTCCAACAGAGGCCTAGCCATTAGCAGGACCTCCACCCGTACCTCGTCCTCTACAGAGATCGTCCCTCTGCTACTCGGCACACCCATATCAATGTCTGACCACTCAAACGTTGTCCTGCCAAGGATAAACAGCACATCGCCATCGTCCCTTGCCTCCATCTCGAACTCCAGGGGTACTGAGGTGCCATTGATCTTAAGCGTCCCGGAGATGGTGAACGAGCTTGCCTCGCCGTCAGAGAAGCCATCTGGCAATGGAGCCGCGGTGTCTAGGATGAACGTTGCAGTCCTGTTCACAGGGAACATCCGTGTCCTAACCCAGTTGTCCCTCAGATCCTGGTCGCTTTCCAGTTGATGGATATCCATAGTGATCGTTGAAGGTCTCCCGTCCAGGAACACCTCGCCGGTTAGGGCATTCGTCCTCATCACGGCATCGTTCGGCAAAGGCAGGCGTGTCAGTTGCTCACCCACGGTGAACGTGGCCTCCGATTCATTGGTCACTACGAATGTCACGCCATCAACATCGCCGATAGCCCGGGCATCGTTGAAGACTGGCGCTATAGTCTCACCCGCAGCCTCTGTAGCAACGGCAGTAGCCGGAGTGTCCGTAGGTCTCACGGTCGGCTGTGGTACCGTAGTGGCGCTTGCAGGGGCCGCTTGCGTCGGTGAAACAGCTCCTGCGGTGGTACTGGTCTCATCACTACCAGACGAGCCACATGCTGCCAGAATCAGGCTCAACAGAAGCATTAAGCCGAATATGACCGCCCGATTTCTTCCAAACACCATCTGCATTGTTACTCTCCTGCGATTAGCGATAAATGTGCTTTTCTAAATGTACCCGCCTGGCCCGATGTTGGTGGATCGCGGTGGTAGTTCCAACCTTCCGCTTTCCTGGTCGCCAACCCCAGCGAAAACTGCCCCAATGGTCAACGCTATCACCAGGGCAGGGATTACCAACTGCCAGCGCACCAGGCGATCGGCTTTCGCCAGTAACGGAATGCCGATGGTCTGGATTCCAATGGTTATTGCCACCAAGGGTAATACGAACGAAATGGCTCTATCGATTTGTGTCTCCGCAGCAAAGGCTGCTCCCACTACGATGCCGAACGTCACGAGCTCCACCAGGATGAACCGGATCAACCTGGCCTGCCCGGAGGGCATTGCTTTCCAAACCAGCCCTGAGAAGGCGCCAGTAACCAATGCCGCTGACACAACAGACCCCGTGTTCAATAAGCCGTCATGGGGTGAATGGAGGGGCAGGGAGACCAATGCAGTGACAACAGCGGCAAGGGAGCCAATTAACAGGCCTATGCAGAGGGTGGAACCCCTGGTATCGTTTCTCTGTGTCATTTGCGTAGTTCACTCCCGTGCCAGGTAGCTTGCCACCTTATGCTACTCACACTGAAAACAACGAACATCGGCTGAAAAGGTTATCGGCCTCTTGGTACGGACTATGATTGCTTACATCTTGTCCGGGGCGTTCATGCCCATCAAAGACAGGCAGCGGGCAAAGCCGATTCGAGCAGCTTCACACAGCTTGAGGCGGGCGCTCGTCAACGCTTCATCGTCGGTAATCACCCTGCATCGGTCGTAGAAGGAGTGGAACGCAGTGGCAAGCTCCATGGTGTAATGGGGCAGGTGGTGCGGCTCCATGGTCTCGACGATAGAATCCACTACCTCTGGCAACATCAGCAGATGTCGGATTAGCGTCAACTCTTCCGGGGTTGATAGCAGGTGGATGTCACCCTTGTCGAATGTCTTGCCGCCCTCTGCTGCGTTGCGCAGGATGCCAGCCAAACGTGCATGGGCGTACTGAAGGTAGTACACAGGGTTGTCCTGCGATTCCTTGACCGCCAGTTCTAGGTCGAAGTCCATCTGCGCATCAGCGGACCGCGCAAGGAAGAAGAACCGGCAGGCGTCAGAGCCCACTTCTTCTACCAACTCTTTCAGCGAGATCATGTCACCGGTGCGCTTCGATATCTTCACCGTTTCGCCGCCGCGCTTCAGCGTCACCATCTGCCCGATGATGACTTCAAGTTTTCCGGAATCTATACCCAGGGCGCCCACAACCGCTTTGACACGGTCAATGTGGCCCATGTGGTCTGCGCCCCAGATGTCTATGACGCGATCAAAGCCTCGAATTACAAATTTGTGATAGTGGTAGGCGGCGTCAGATGCGAAGTACGTTGGCACGCCCGTTGACCTAATGAGGACGTTGTCCTTCTCCTCACCCAATGCACTGGAACCAAACCAGGTTGCTCCTTCTCGTTGGGTGACGTGACCGCCGTCCGTGAGCATTTTCATCACAGTGTCGTAGTACTTGTCCGTGTAGAGGCTGGTCTCACTGAACCAGACATCAAAACCAACCTGCAGAGATCCCAAATCCTCTTTGATGTTCTCAATCATGCGCTCAATGCCTATAGCCCCAAGCGCAACTGCTCCTTTGTCGTTTTCCATATCGAAGAACTTGGTCCCGTGGGTTTCAGCCATCTCCTGGCCCAGGTCTATCAGATACTGGCCTCGGTAGCCGTTGTCCGGCATATCGGCGTCTTTTTTGAGGGCCTGTAGATATCGGGCGAACAACGATTGATGGAAGAGGTTAATCTGGTTGCCAGCATCGTTCAGATAGTACTCGCGGGATACTTCATAGCCCGCGGCTCCTAGAACCGATGACAACACGCTGCCAAGGACTGCACCCCTGGCGTGACCCACATGGAGGGGGCCGGTGGGATTGACGCTTACGTACTCTACCTGGATTGTTTGTCCTTTACCGGTCTCTGTAGAGCCGAAGGCATCACCTTGAGCCAATATATCGTTCACCTGTTCTTGCAGCCACTCTGGTGCAATGGTGATGTTGATGAACCCAGGAGCAGTTACTTCAACGGCACTGATTTCCTGGTCGGTTTCCACCTGCGCTGCCAGTTTTTCCGCAATCTCCATGGGGTTCATGTGCATGGTGCGCGCCAGCTTCAGTGGGGCGCTACTGGCAAAATCGCCATGATCAACATTCTGTGGACGTTCAACCATCGCATCAGGCACGGGCACAGACGGCAATGTCTTGTCAGACTGCGCGCGGGTCAGGGCATCAACAAGCCGGGAAGCTACCAGGTCGCGAAGGTGCATTGGTGTACTTATCTCTCAGGTGGCATTGCCACCGCTAAAAATACAATGGCCTCATCCCATTAATCAGGATAAGGTCATTGGGAAACTTGACCACTCAAAGTATAACGCAACCTATTCCCTATGCGCGAGACTTCCCTTTTGCTGCAAGGGCCTCCGCCTCTTCTTCGTCAGCTTTTGCTGTTAGTCGATGGAGCGCTTCTCCTATCAACTTGTGCTCAGGTAGCTCCAACGTGGTGTCACGCGAGAGGACTGCATTGGCTTCCTCCCTCGCCGCCGATAGCAAGTCCGTGTCCTGGAGGCTTGCTAGCTTCATGTCAGGTATCCCACTCTGTCGTGTCCCGGTCAGTTCACCCGGCCCACGCAGCTTCAGGTCTTCTTCAGCTATTCGAAAGCCATCAGACTCCCGCTCCATCACGGACAACCGCGCCTGAGCGTCTTCCGATGGTTTGTCAGCCATCAAGATGCAGTAGCCCTGGGCATCGCTGCGACCCACCCTGCCTCTCAGTTGGTGCAGCGCAGATAGTCCGAAGCGGTCGGCCCCCTCCACCATCATGACGGTGGCGTTTGGGATATCCACTCCTACCTCAACCACAGGGGTTGCGACCAACACGTCTATCTCTCCTGCCCTGAACTTCTCCATGACTGAGCCCTTTTCCTTCAGGTTCATTCTGCCGTGCAGGAGGCCGACGTTCAGGTCTGCGAAAGTTTCTTCTGAAAGCCTTTTATACTCTTCCACGGCGGCGCTCGTTTGCAGCGAATCAGACTCGTCGATGAGCGGACATACCACGAAGGCCTGGTGCCCCGCAGCAGCCTCCTTGCGGATGAACCGGTTGGCTTGGTCCCGTTGATCGGGGCGTAGCCATCGAGTTTGGTTGGGCGTCCTGCCAGGAGGAAGCTCATCGATGATGGAGATGTCCATGTCGCCGTAGAACGTCAGCGCTAGGCTACGAGGGATGGGCGTTGCCGACATACTGATCAAGTGGGGCCGTCGTCCTTTGCCGCCCAGGGCACCACGCTGCGCTACACCGAACCGATGTTCCTCGTCTACCACCGCCAGCGCCAGGTCAGGGATATTCACATCGCCCTGGATGAGGGCATGGGTCCCCACTAGGATATCCACAGCGTGGTCTTCCATCTTGCGCTTCATCTCGTCCTTCTGGCGCTTGGTGTGGCTCCCAAGTATCAACCCAATGGACATCGGCTTTGGCAGGGAATCCATCTCGATGACCAGGTTGTTCGGCTCGTTGATGGGTCTGACCATACCTTGCAGCAGCCCGGAAATGGTCTGGAAGTGCTGCTGTGCCAAAATCTCTGTTGGGGCCATGATGGCCGCCTGATGACCATGGGCCACGGCGATGATCATAGCTGCCAAGGCGACTACCGTCTTACCGCTGCCTACTTCGCCCTCCACCAGTCGGCGGGCCGGAATCTCAGCGGCGATGTCCTTAAGAACTTCTTTCAATGAGCGCGACTGCGCCTTGGTCAGGGTGAAGGGCAGCGCATCCACAAACGACTGCATAACTGCTTTGATCGTAGTAAGCGGCATTGCACGGTCGGCTTGCCACTCGTGTTTCCTGGTGAGCATGAATATCTGTCGGATGAACATTTCGTCAAACGCCAGACGGTACCGCGCGGAGGCTTTGGCCTCTGTAGAGCCTGGCTGGTGGTAGTCACGCAGTGCATCTGCAACGCCAAGGAGGCTCTGCCGTTTCAGTATCTCCTCGGGCAAATGATCGGAGAGTCTGGGTAGCCACGTCGTCAAAGCATTGGCGATGATGCGTCTAAGCGTTCGTTGTGGCATTCCTTTGGTGGCCGGGTACACGGGTAGCAGACTACCGGGTGCAAGGCGGTCATCATCGTCCTGGACTACCTCGTAGCCGTTCGCCTCAAAGGTGGGCTGCCCTCGATATCCGCGAAAGTAGCCGTTGACGATGATGCGATTCCCCGGCCGAACATACCGTGCGACATACGGTTGGTTGAACCACATGACACGTATGTTGCCTGTCTCGTCGCCCAGCACGGCTTCCGTCGATTGGAGTGCTCCGCCCTTGCCCATGCGTTTCAGCCCCACATCCCACACGGACCCAACAATGGCAGTCTCCTCACCCTGCGGAAGGTTTGCGATTTGCGATACGGCGAGGTGCCTGCTTGGGTAGTGGTATAGCAACCCACGAATCGTGTCGATGCCCAGGGCCTCCAGCTTTACCGCGATGCCCGGCCCAACGCCCTTGATCACGGTTGGTGGAGAGTCCAGAGATATGCCTTCAGGCACCGACTTGGGCTGCTTAGGTTTCGCCACGCGTGTTGCACGGGCTTTGACTGGCGCAGGCGGCTCCGCTACGACGTTGGTCTCATGGAAAGCGTCCTGATCGTCCAGTGATGCCAGTGCCTCATACACCCACCGCTCTCGCTGCTCCAACGACAGGGCGTCGTATTTTCGCTGCGCCAGGATACTCGTCAGGCTGGTGGAGAGTTGCTTGACCTCATCGTCGGTGAGGTCGCCACGCCAGCGGTCCAAGAAGCGGTCCAACCCACCAACCACCGCTTTGTTCTCATGACCGCGATCGGCTTCAAGTTGCAGCACACGACGGAATGCCGCCATGCGCATGGATATGGGATCCGCCGCCTTCTGGGTCAAAGAGCCACCTCGTCGAAATATCGAGGACATTATCGCACAGGAGTTCGCCTGAATTGCATACGTTTATGGCTCTATCTCAAGGGAATATCGCTTCACTCTCAAGGCCTGGACTCCGTGCCGTCCCTGTTGACGTTATGTCATCGCCATGATACGTTGGCTATACGGCATTGACGGAGACGAGTAGGCGGGAACGCAACCTTCAGCGAGTCCGGATTGGTGAGAGCGGACAGGTGAAGCGCCCGATGAAAATCACTCCCGAGCTTTCCGCTGACCAGGGTAAAACCCTGGACCCAAAAGCACCTGCGGTTACCTACCTTGAATGTTATAAAAAGGTAGGCCCAAAAGAGCAAAGGGTCTGGGAGAAGCCAACATCCAGAGTGGGTGAAGGGCTAGCCCTTCTAGGCGCAACGGCTTCCCACCGTTATCGGGAAGGGACGTGATGGCGTCCTGAGAGAGCCCCGATACTTTCGGGGAACAAGGGTGGTACCGCGGGTCACACGACTCGTCCCTTCAAGGGGCGGGTTTTTTTATTGGAACAAATCAGCATGCAGACCGTCACAAGAACATACAGGGGCTAGGGAGAGGGCTACTAGGGAGAGGAAGCCATGGCGCACGTTGAACTGTACGACACCACCCTTAGGGACGGTACCCAACAAGAGGGAATATCGCTGTCTGTAGAGGACAAACTCAAGATCGCACGCAAACTGGACGATCTGGGCATCGACTACATTGAGGGCGGTTGGCCCGGCGCAAATCCCAAGGACGTGGAGTTCTTTGAGAAGGCCAAACTCCTCAAGCTCAACCATGCCAAGATGGTCGCATTCGGCAGCACTCGTCGCGCCAACGGATCAGCAGAAACCGACCCCACTCTGAAGCATGTGCTTGAGGCAGAAACGCCCGTGGTCACCCTTGTGGGCAAGACCTGGGATATGCATGTTACAGAGGTGCTGGGAACCAACTTGGAAGAGAACCTGGCCATGATCAGCGATAGTATCTCCTTCCTCAAGAAGCATGGCCGAACGGTGTTCTTGGACGCGGAGCACTTCTTCGATGGGTTTAAGGCCAACCCGGAATACGCCACACAGTGCGCCAAAGCCGCCGTAGCTGCCGGTGCAGACGGCGTGGTTCTGTGCGATACCAACGGCGGCGCTCTACCCCATGAGGTCACGGCTATTGTGACCAAACTCCGTGAGGATGTACCGGAAGCGACACTAGCCATCCATCCTCACAACGACGGCGATGTTGCCGTTGCAAACGCCCTGGCGGGAATCATGGCTGGAGCCACCCAGGTGCAGGGAACCATCAATGGCATCGGGGAGCGCTGTGGCAACGCAAACCTTGTTTCCGTCATCGCTGACCTCAAGATGAAGATGGGGATTGATTGCGTCACCGACGAACAACTGGGTTCGCTGGCTGAGGTATCACATTTCGTGAGTGAAATCGTCAATCGGACGCCCAACCCGTACCAACCATATGTGGGCTCCAGCGCCTTCACCCACAAGGCAGGCCTTCACGCATCGGCGGTGGCGAAGGTTGCTGAAAGCTACCAGCACATCGCCCCGGAACGCGTAGGTAACGTGAACCACGTCCTTGTCTCAGAGTTGGCAGGCCGGAGCAACGTGTTGCAGAAGCTGGAAGAGATGGGCATTCCCGCGTCGCCAGAAGTAGTGCAAAACGCCCTTGAATTGATCAAACAGCAGGAGAACCGGGGATTCCAGTATGAAGGCGCTGAAGCCTCGTTTGAGATGCTGGTCAGACGAGCACTGCCTGGGTACCAGGCACCCTTCGAACTCGTCGATTTCATGGTCATTGTTGAAAAGCACCGAAGACCAACGGAGATCACCGACGAGGGTGTTGCCTGCGAGGCCACCGTTAAAATACAGGTGGATGGACAGGTGAAGCACACTGCAGCCGGCGGCAACGGTCCGGTGAACGCAATGGACGTGGCAGCGCGCAAAGCGTTGATGGAGTTCTACCCCGCGGTAGAAGTCATACGGCTGCTTGACTACAAGGTGCGAGTCGTTGATCAAGGCACCGGGACTGAGGCGATGGTGCGCGTACTCATCGATTCCACAGACGGCGATAAAACATGGCACACCGTGGGCTGCTCTGCCAACATCATTGAGGCGTCATGGATGGCGCTGCAGGACAGCCTGGAATGGTGGCTTCTTGGTCGCCAACAGTCTTAGGTCAGCAACACAAAGAAAGAGGCCCTGTCGCCTATTGAGCTGCAGGGCCTCTTTCTATTTAGCTACTACCTATTTAACGAAGATGTCCTCCTGTACTGAAGGATCCTCAGTGAAGTAGACGTCCCGCGGAAGCACCGCGCCGCCGGAACGCACCTTGTAGACCTCCGGGTGGCTTGCGGCGTACGGCTCTGTGCCCTCTTGCAGGGCTTGTGCCGTCGAAATTAAACGCCTCCGCATTCGGATGATAGCCATGTCCGTGGTGCCCAGATGTTCGTTGTCCCTATCGGAAATAGCACCCATGCTGTCCGTCATCGCGGCGTCCTGAGCACGGGCATTGTTCTGTGGTATCCCTGTGTAGTTTACCGTTCGCTGCATTTCGCGGTCGATCAGGTAATCGTTGCGCTTGTTGGCCTGCCCAAGGTAAGTGACAGGAGCCAGGCTGGCCTGCATGAGCTTGTAGGTGTCTATCTCGCCCTGTGTGAGAGGGCCAAAGGGATTCCAGCGCACCCAAAAGAACCAGCAGTTCTCGTCGTCGATGGGCACGATGAGCCCGGAGCGTGCGGAACCCTGTGGCTCACGAGGGATCATGGTGATGTACGGGAAGAGCCAGCGGGAAATGCGCCAGTAGTAGCTGTCTTCCTCAGCATCACGTCGAGCGCCGATCAGGATGCCGCTGTCAGTATCCTCAACAAAGAACCGAGGCGGGCGGTCCCTGTACGAGTATTTTCCGCCTACCGTTGTTGCTGTGTCAGACTTGGAAAGGGAATCCAGGCTGCTGTGGAGGAGTGAAGCGTGGACCGTATCGATCTCGCCCTCAATCACCTGCACGAAGTTCGACTCATACATGACCTTGGTGGACACGAACTGGCCTTCAGGCATGTCCAGGTACTCTAGCTGCGGCATCCCAGGTTGCAACTCTTTGGGTCCCATATACGCCCAGATCATGCCCGCCCCTTCATTGGTGGGGTACGCGGTGATTTTAACTTTATCCTTGAAGTTGCTTTCAGCGGGCTCTGAAGGCATATCGATGCAATCGCCGTTTACGTCAAATTTCCAACCATGATAGACACACCGCAGGCCACACTCTTCGTTCCTGCCGAAGAACAGGCTCGCTCTACGGTGAGGGCAGTAGTTGTCGACGAGGCCCACGTCACCGTTGGTGTCCCGGAAGGCGATCAACTCTTCGCCAAGGATCTTGGTCCGCTTGGGCGGGCAGTCGGGCTCCGGAAGTTCCTCTGAAAGCAACACCGGGTGCCAGAACCGCCGCATCATGTCGCCCATGGGTGTACCGGGGCCCACCCTCGCCATGAACATATTTTCTTCGTGCGTAAGCATGTCAACCCTCCCCTTCTCCATTCGTTTAGCGGAAATAGTGAACCGAGAATACACACAGGCTCTTCCAACGTCAATTCAATGATGGCCACAAAGCAGAACACCCCCGGAGAATCTCTCCGGGGGTGTTCTGCTTTGCCAGGTTTAGGAATCTATTGGGCAGCCTTGATGTTGTACAAGTGTGTCCAGCTGCCTGAGATGTTACCCGCGAAGACATAGTCAGAGACCACGTCTGGGCTGTAGGCAATTTGGATCGGCAGCCAGTATAGAGGAATGCTGGCATTCATACTGAAAGCTAACTCCCCCATCTGCTTCAGTGCTGCGGCTTGAACTGAAGCTACAAGCGTGCTTGCCGCTTCCAGTCGAAGTACGTTTATCGCAGGCTCCTGGTGGTTACCAGAAGTCGGATGAGATGAACTCATATACACCCGTCCTGCCAGGAATATGTCTGAGGCAGTGGAGACGAGGCTGATATGGTTGTCAAACTCATGAGCCCGCGCTTGAGCGTTCCTGCTTGCGCCATCCATAACTACCAATTTAGCCTCTACGCCAATTTCCCGATAGAACCCCTGCACCGCTTCAATCATGTCCAGAGAGCCGGCGTAGGTGGACAGGTTGATAGAGTGGATATTCGTTTCCAGCGGGTTGCTGGAGTTATAACCTGCCTCAGCCAAGAGGGCCTTGGCGGCGGCAGGGTCATACCCATATTGATCATCGAATCTGGTTTCCCAGGATGCATCCCAACCTGGCCGTGTCACGTGGAAATGGTTGTTGACCATGGCGTCCGCTTCACCTTTAAAGAAGGCGGTGTTGAGCGCATCTCTATCAATAGCCTTGCTCAACGCCTGCCGAACCTTCTGGTCTAGCAATGGACTGTCTGGGAACTTCCTGCCAGAGGTTTCATCACCATGGGTGTTCCACCATGATCCTTGGAAGTTGAAGAACGTGCGGAACCCTGGGACGTTCCCCTTGGCGAGCTTCATCCCTTCACCCTTCGCCTGGGCCTCCTGGTCAGGAATGATGGTGGTCAGGTGAACTTCTCCGGCCAACAAGGCAGCTAACCGGGTAGAAGCTTCTGAGGACCAGCGGAGTTCAAGCTCCGGGAAATCCGGTGAGTGTCTCCAGTGGCTACCGGAACCACGTTCAAACCGAACAAAGGAACCTTGAGAACGCTCCTTGAACTGGTAAGCACCGGTTCCGGCAATGGGCACATCAGCAAGGGTAGGCTGACCAACAGCGTCGTACATAGCCTTGCTCTGGATTTCCATGCCACCGATAAGCTGAGAGATTCCATTGAATACCGTTGGGTTCGCGCCGTTTAGGCGGAAAACTACCTCGTAGTCATTTATGATCTGGATTTCACTGACGTCCCTAGCAAAGGTGCCTCGGAGTCCATGCAGAGAATCCGCTCGACTAATGCTCCAAAGAACGTGCTCAACGTCCTTAGCTGTGAATTCACCCCATCCGCCCTGGAACTGGACGCCTTGGCGAAGCTGATAACGGATACCAAGGCCGTCAGGCTCAATGTTCCATTCCGTGGCCAATTGGGGGTCAAATCCACCATTTACGGAGTTTACTCCAACCAGATACTCATACATCGGCCGAAGTTGAACACTGGGGGGAGAGCTGAAGTCAAAGTTGGAGTCGTTCCCCTCTGATGATGGTGCAGGGAATGCGATGACGACACGATCTACCTTCGGCTCTACCACCATTACTGGTGATGTACCGCCGCTGGGCTGCGCAGGTGCATCGGCTGCCACAGGTGCAGACGGTGAAGAACTATCACCCGTTGCCGCTGCTGCTGCTGCCGGGGCGTCCGGCTGCTGTACCGTGCCGGAAGAACTTGATGTGGTGACCGTATCGTCACTACTGGAACAGGCTGCCAGGGCTATTGCGCCGATCAGGGTCACTGAAAGCGCTATTATCCATTTTTGTCCAAATCCTTTGAACATGAATTCCCCCCTATAAAATTTGTTCTGCCGTACTCCTATGAGTGGACTATCTACGTGTAGGCTTCCGCAAACTGTGGCAGGTGTAAAACAAACCATGATGATCATATCTATATGCTATCTAACTGTCAATGTACTCACTCATCGTATGTCTCGACTTTGGCCAGGGCTTTGATTTTATGGAGACTTTCCAATCTTTACGAGGCTTCGTTAGTTTTGGTTTCGTCTAGTGTTCGTAACACCCAGGAGTACACCCGCTCAGCGGTATCTTTCATCCTACGGACGAGGCTTCCAGCCTTGGGGCCACAGTCACGATGATATAGCCCTTTCCTCACTCGCTTTCGCGCTAGCCGCAGACCACACTTGGGGCATTCGAGGCCCCACAGGGAATACGTTGCTTTCCTGGCAGGTGCGTTCGCGGGGCCGTTCACTGAGGCTCGAACCGGAGGAGCCCCCAACTCTATCGCCCACTTCTTCCACTGTGGGCCGTGGGGATGTCTTGCGCCGTTCTTGCCTGTTGCGATGTGGGCAAGCTCGTGTCGAAGGGTGGATTCCGCCTGCTCCGCGTTCAGCCAGGCGGATAATCGGATGACATTCTTGGTTGGGTAGGCAAGGCCCAGCGTCTTCACCATGCGCTTTGACCACTCCAGCTTAGGGACGGGCTTGAAGCCATATCGATCGCATAGATCGATTAATAACTTGTCCAACGCACGTGCTGTAGCGGTCTCATTCAGCGGCTGCACCCTAACCTTCTGGTCGATTGCCAAGGTCAATTACTGCATGGAGTTCTTCCTGGCCCCGGTAGAACGTAACAGTCACTCGCTCGCCGGGCTGGTGCTCGGCCAGGAAGCGCGAGAGGTAAGCGGTGTTCACAATCGGGGCATCATCAAGGGCCACAATGATATCAGCTTGTTGAAGCCCTGCTGCCGCCGCCGGAAACCCGGGCACAATGGAGCCTATAGCTATTCCTTGCTCAACCGGGAGACCCAGGTTCTCTGCGATCCCTCGAGTAATATTTACCGGGACTATTCCAAGAAATGCGCGCTCTACAAATCCGAATTCAATCAGCTCACCCATGATCTCTTTGGCTTCATTGGAGTTGATGGCAAACCCAATGCCCTGCCCGCTTTCAATGATGGCCGTATTGATACCAATGACCTCACCGTGCATGTTTAAAAGTGGCCCGCCGCTGTTCCCCGGGTTAATGGCGGCATCGGTCTGGATGAGGCCGGCAATCGTAGTCTGGGCATCCGCTTGGAGGACGCGGTCCAGCGCACTGACAACGCCTTTGCTGACGGTAGGGCCGCCCTCCAGGTCAAGGGCATGGCCGATTGCCACCACATCAGAACCCACGAGCAATTGCGACGAGTCTCCCAGCGCGGCTGGATGCAGGTCAGGTGCATCGATGCGAAGCACTGCGAGGTCTGTCGTTGGGTCGAGCCCAACCACCTCAGCCGACACCACTCTGCTGTCGCTCAGCGTAACGGTAATCCGTGATGCGTCCTCAATCACGTGGTTGTTGGTCAAGATATGCCCATCGGCATCGACGATAACGCCGGTGCCCACCCCGCGCGATGTCCGACCAGTAAATCGACCCATCAGGTCTGCTTCCGCCGCAATGTGGACCACGGAGGGTGTAACGGCTTGAACCAGGTCAGGGGTGCTTAGCCCGTTAGCGGATGTACTCGAGCCATTCCCGCTGGTGCACCCCACGAGGACGAGGAGTGATACTAGACCTACCACCAAGCCCGCTATCAAGAAATACCGTTTCACGTATCTGTCCCCAAGGGCAGACTGGACCGATAAGTCTGCAAAATGATTCCCTCCGCAGTATAGCGGGGCGCTATCCAAGGAATACTATGATTTAGATGCTTGTTATAACCAATTAACTGCATATCCTCGTGCGGCCACTCTGGGCAATAAAAAAGGGGGCGACGATGTCGCCCCCTTTATGCATTCACATCGGTCTAACTAGAGGCTTGAGGTGCCCGATGGTGCGGGGTCAGCCTGGCTTGGTGCAGGGACAGTGCTCTCGCTGCGGTCTCCGCGACGAGGGCCGTTATCCTGGAAGCGCTGGCGGTTTTGGCCTTGAGGCCGACTGGACCACTCCTGAAACTCGCCAAACCGCTCTTGGAGGTCACCGAAGACGTCAGGGGCGTTGCCACGCGATCGTTGGCCATTCCCACGCTGGAACTGGCCAAACCGCTCCTGCAGCTCACCGAACCGCTCTTCAAGCTCACCAAAGGCCTCAGGTGCATTGCCACGGAACGAGAACTGCTCCTGAAGTTGTCCCCTGTTACCGAAGAGTCGGGGCTGCTGTCCGGTCTGGTCACCCTCACCGCCTGGCCGGAAGGAGAAGTTCTGCCCCTGCCGGTTACGATTTAACGGCTTGACCATCACTGCGACGACTTCCCCGTCCTTGATCACTACGATGACCTCGTCATCGACTGCCAGGTCTTCAAGAGACCCCTTGCTGCCGTCTTTGACGATGACTGTGTCTTCACCGATGGTCAGAGCCGGGTCGCCGCTGCCGTCAGCAGCCGGGACGATGACCAGGCCGTTTACGCCCACTTCGATGATTGCGCCGGTGACCACGGTCAGCGTGATCTGGTTGTCGTCCTTATCATTGACGGTGAACTCACCCTCAAGCAGGTGGCCGGCCATAGGGGTGATGAATCTCAAGTAAGGAATACCATGACCTTCGCCACCGCGCTGAGGCTCCTCAGACACGGTGATATCTATGGAAACCGGGAGCGCTTCACCCTGTCGTGCAATGGTGAAGGTCAGGACATCTCCTGCCTCCGCCTCTCGGACAGACTGCACAATGGCCGCAATCTTCTCAACTGTGACATTGCCAACGGTAAGGATGATGTCACCCGCAGCCATGCCAGCAGCACCGGCGGGGCTATCTTCTCTGACCTGGAGCACCACGATACTCTCAGCGGCGTCTAGCTCCAATCGTTCTGCCAGGTTCTCATTGAGGGACACAAGCACCATTCCGACCCACGGCTTCGACTTGGCATTAGACGGCCTATGCTCGGGTCGATCCTGGTGCTGAGGGGCAGGCCGCTCGCCTACCGCTACGCTCAGCGCCACGTTGTCGACGCCTCGCAGGACACCAAAGTCCAGTGTGCCGCCGATGGTTGAAGCACCTACGGCCTGAACAACGTCTACCACTTCATCAACGGCATCAGTCCCAACTGTGAGGACGATGTCGCCGCGTTCAAACCCTGCCTCTGCGGCGGGGCTTTCGGGATGGACTCGCACCACCACGATGCCCTCTTCGACATCGAGTTCCAGGTGCTCAGCCAGTCGCTCGTTCAGGGGAACCAGTGAGATGCCGACCCAGGGTCGAGCCTCAAGTTCAGTGTTGTCGCCTTCTTGATGAGAAACACTCGTGTCCGCAGCGCCTGCTGGCGACCCGTTTGTGTACGCAAATACCGCTGTGGGCACCAACATCGGCAGTGCCAGAACCATTAATCCGAATGCAAATATCCTTGGCATGATTTCCTCCTCGTGTTGTTGAACGCGTTCAGAAATCTATAACGCCGGGGTAGTGCCGGGGTTAGCAGCCCCATGCAGAATACACGGAGTTGTTTGGAGGTTAGGGTGCATTGAGGAGGTCATCTTCATAGTGTTGCGATTATGCGCAAGAGACCCTATGTTTAACAGGACATAAATCCTTGAACGGAGACCCCCATGCCTGACGTGCCCTCACCCATCAATATTCCTCAAGCTATCCTCGACGAAGTGTTCGCCCATGCCCGCGAGGCGTTCCCTGCCGAGTGCTGTGGATGGCTTGAAGGCCCAAAGGACGGCGATGCTGTGGTTAGCGCCCACCCATGCGTGAACGTGCAGTCCCAGGGCTCACACCCGACGGTTGCCGGGCGTGGCGAGGAGCGGGCGTACATCTTCAGCGCCGCAGATGTGATTGCTTTTAACGAGGGTATGGATGCTGATGCCCCTCCGCTGATCATCTACCACTCCCACCCGAACGGCAGGGCATACTTCTCAGAAACCGATACCAAAGTGGCGTCCAACGCATGGGACGGGGGGAAGATGTACCCGGTGCAGCAGCTGGTGGTTGGGATTGATGAGTCGCGCGTGGTGGAGGCGGTCTTGTTTGATTGGTCTGAGGGTGAACAGGCCTTCGTGGAGATTCAGCGGTTCGCCGGGGAAGGGTAGGCTAATCCGGTCGCCTGAACCACTCCGGTGGTGTATCGATGGTCTTCTCGTCGTCTTCGTCCGCCTGCACTAGGTGGCACTTATCCGGATTAATACCGTACTCAGTCACCATTGCCAGCATATCGTTGACGGTGTCCTCTCCAAGCCCCTCCACAAGCTTCTCTCTTCCAGCCTGGCACCAGAAAACCAGGAAGTAGTGCAGTTGCCCGGCCAATTCCATTGGGTACGCTTCGATTAGCCTCGGCAGCACCTGTTCGTTGAAGCCATGCTCAAGTTCCTGCACAACCGCTAACACGTAACACCACCACCTTCGTTGACTACTGGGTCGCATTATCTCCCTAGCATCGGACAGAAACAAGGTTGTCAGGTACACCCCGTTGATACCGATAGAGCCACAGGCGTAGAATCTTAAATAGTTAAGGAGTGCCCTACGGAATGAGTTTCATCAATCTACAGCTAATCGCAACAGACGCTAACACGTCTGGCTGCTGCATGTGTTGCTGTTGTTGTTGCACACCCACATCCGCCGGGGTGGAGGTTCTTAGCGCGTAACGCGTAGACCACAGTAGATACAGGAACCACCAATCGCCCGGCTAGTAGCCAGGGCGATTTTTTATTGGCTGAGATTAGGGAACGACATAAAGGAGAACCAGGTGCAACAGTTACAGACACCGGCGCAAAGGGAAGCTCGCAACCCGGCGGCCTCGAAGATGATCTCGAAGCGGTAGAGTACGACCTAAGAAGCATTTCAAGGGTGGTTGATAACCTTGTAACAAGTGCAAACAACTATCACGATTGGCACCCATAGATGAACAAACCCCGCCGAAAGCGGGGTTTTTCTTTTGTCAGTTTTGTCCCTGGGCGTCTATATTGTCTCATTCTATTGTCCGGTTTATTGTCCGGCTTTTTGGTTTTCGGGAATTTCGACCAGGCGATTCGGCCGTCCTGACTCAGCTATGAGCCAGCTATGGAGTCGGAGTGGAGCGGGCGATGGGAGTCGAACCCGCGACATTTTGCTTGGGAAATATAAGCAACTAGCAACGAAACTCCATTTCGTAGCTAAGGAATCCGTCCATATTGTCCCCTGGAGTCCATATTGTCTCAGACTATTGCCTACAAAATTGCCTACAAAATGGGTTATCGGAATTTTCGACCAGGGGATTCGACCGTCCTGACTCAGCTATGAGTCAGCTATGAAATTGGAGTGGAGCGGGCGATGGGAGTCGAACCCACGACATTTTGCTTGGGAAGCAAACGCTCTACCACTGAGCTACGCCCGCGCACAGGACTATTTTAGTCGAGAACCCTACTGAAAGGCTATGCCCGGTAGCGGAC